>ENA-ORNR01000163-ORNR01000163.1-human-gut-metagenome-genome-assembly--contig:-NODE-163-length-61173-cov-28.054583_pt1 | contig 61173 bp, 102 predicted proteins | sample MGYA00242114_ERZ509020 | MGnify/ENA primary metagenome ERZ509020 (study PRJEB26280, sample SAMEA2338758) | human gut metagenome | biome: human gut; feature: human-associated habitat; material: faeces...
AATCAATCATAAAATCACATTCTTCTAATCTGTCTGATTCGGACTCCATAATTGATTCAACATTTCGCTTTGTCAGTAATTCAATATCATTTTTAAGCAACTCTAAATTTGCATATCTACGACCAACTAATTTTCTTAACATACTATTGCTCCTTTTCTATAAGAAATATCCATTTAGTTTGTATTCACTTCTTCAAAATAATCTGGTGTACACATATAATTTTCGCCAACCATACCATCTGTTGATATATTTGTTCTTACTGTATATGAACCATCTTCGTGTTTAATAGCATCATATATCTCACCAGAAGTCCATAATTCAATATAATCATCATTTCCAGTTAAATCTTCTTCATAGCTTTCTACACATTTTAATTTCTTTTTATTTTTCATTTCGTTTTATCTCCAATCCAAAGAAACACACATTTATTATGCATCCCTTGCGATTCTATTCATTTCAGCCCATCTATCTGCCACAGTTCTAATTGCATCATCTTTAGCATCAATTTCACTATAGCCATCTTCAATGTATTTTAAATTGCTTTCATACTCATCTACTACATCATCAATAAATTTTTCATTTTCATTGTATCCAAGTTCTACTAAATCTTCGTTAGCTTCAATACAATTAATTAAATAATCTTTCATTTTTGTCATATCTTTTATTTTCTCCTTTTATAATAAATATTTTTCACTGATAGTATGTTAAACGAGTTCAAACGATAAAAAAAAATCATCAAAATTTTGGATAATCTTTATAGAAATATAAAAAATCCCTCAACACCTATATTTTATAAATATAAGTGTTGAGAGAATTTATTATAAAATATCAAATTCTTTTGAAACAAATTTTATAGTTTCTTCGCAGAAACAAATTTTCACTTTTAAGTTTTTATCTGTTATAAATTCTGTCAGTGAATCATCTTCACTGAACCCAATTTCGTAAATTTCAGACTTCTTTATTAGATTAAAATCTGCTTCAGTCATTTCCTCATAGTCATGGAAAAGTTTTTCTTCCCCATTTTCATTTTTTTCAATTTTAACTTCCAGGCCTTTAAATCTTCCATCATAAATACCGTCTTTAACGTGATAATCATTACTTAGTGACCAGCTTATGGAAACAATTTCTCCTTTTGGTCCATGAAAGGCAATATAATCAACAGAAGGTAATGCAAATCTGCAGCTATCAGAATCAGGCAAATTTGCGGTTAATTCAAAATACATTACAGCCATATTCTTTTTTCTCCTTTTAGTTATATTTATAAAAACATCTTGACAAAATCATCTTCACTAATAATAGGTATTCCTAATTCTTTTGCTTTCTTATTTTTAGATGAATTACTTTCAATATCATTATTGATTAAATAATTCGTCTTAGAGCTTACAGAACTTGATGCTTTTCCTCCTAATTCCTCGATTTTTGTTTGCAATTCGGCCCTGTTTTTAAAGATATGAACATCTCCTGTAATTACAAAAGTTTTCCCGGCAAGAAGGGTAGCATTAGATGTTTTTTCAGGTTTCTTATCATTGAAAATTAATTCGTGCAATAAATTAATAACTTCGCAATTTGAAGTTGAATCATGAATTTCTGGGTCAGCCATTAAATAAATTGTAATCCAATTACTTAATGATTTTGCGATTGTTGGACCAAAGCCGTCAATCGTTGTCCAATCAAAATCATCTAATTCCATTAAATAAATTAGGGATATTAAATCATAATCATGGTTTTCATCCGGAAAATATTTCTCAACATATTTGTTAACTAACTTATCATAATTTCTGTCTAAATATTTTTTAAGCAGTTTTGCCTGACCTTTTCCAATGTTTGGAATTCCCATTGCATGAATAAAACTTACAAAATCAGTATTTCTAGCCTTCTCTACAGATTCTATTAGCTTTTTGTAAGATTTAACCCCAAAATTTTCAAGATTGGCAATTTCAGGATGAGTTTTTAATTTAAACACATCAGCCATGTTTGAAATAAAACCGTTATTCACTAATTTTGTGATGATTTCTTCAGATAATCCTATAACATTAAGACAATCTCTTTCGCACATATGAACAATCTGCTTGATTTTTCGGTTTGGGCAAAACGGATTATTACACCACAATGTTAATATATCGTTTGTATTGTGGACTCCTGTTTTTTCATGGCAACATGGGCATTCAGACGGCAGGTTATAAAGATACGTTCCCACAACTTTAGCATTCCTTGATTCTCCTGAAATGTTTTTATCTATTTGAGGAATAATCATATTGGCTTTATATACCGTTATATCATCTCCAATTCTTAAGTCTTTGTCCATGATGTAAGAAATATTATGGAGGCTGGCTCTTGAAACAGTTGTCCCTTCAAGTTCTATTGGGTCAAAAATAGCAACAGGAGTTAAAACTCCGGTTCTTCCCAATGACCACTCAATATCTCTTAACGTCGTCTGCTCTGTAGTATCAGCCCATTTAATAGCTATACTGTCTTTTGGGTGGTGTCCGGTTGAACCTAATGTCTTAGAGTATTCAATATCATCAATAGCAAGAACTAACCCATCGACAGGGCAATCAAATTTATCTATGGAATTAGAATATTTTTCGATATATTCAAATATTTTTTCCGCAGGCGAAAGTGTCCTTTCAACGGTTTTAAATCCCCACTCATCCAGTTTTGCTAAAGCTTCGTATTTTGAATTTACACCTATATCTGTAACAACTTCAAATGCTTTAAACGTTACTTTTCTTTCTTTACTAATGTTAGGGTCTAAAGCTCTAACCGTTCCAGATGCTAAATTTCTTGGGTTTTTATAACCATCTTCTTCAGTAAGCTCATTATTTATTCTATTGAATTCACTGTAACTGATAAGTGCTTCGCCTCTAACAATAAGATGCTGCGTGAAAGGAATCTTACAAGGAATTCCTTCAAAATTTATAGCATTAGGTGTTATTACTTCGCCTACATATCCGTTTCCTCTTGTTACGGCTTTAATAAGTTCTCCATTGTTATAAGTAAGTACAACTGTAAGTCCGTCTAATTTCCAGGATAACATAGCATCTTTCCCTTTAAGCAATTCATTGATTTTTTTTGCAAAATCAATCTCTGAAATTTTTACTTTATCTTGCGACAAAGCTGGGTATTCATGTTCTGATTTTGGGAGTCCAGATTTGACTTCCGTAGCTCCGACTGTCTGCGTTGGGCTGTCTGGCAAAATGATTCCTGTTTCTTTTTCAAGTAAAACTAATTCATCAAATAATGAATCATACTCTTTATCAGTCATAATTTCTTCTTCCGATAAATAGTAAGCATTTCTGGCTTTGTTTAATATTTTTACCAATTCTTCTATTCTTTTTGCTTTCATATTAAGGTCTCCTTTTTTTATAAAATTTATCAACTATAGTATGTTAAGTGACTTTTTAGAATAAAAAAAATACCATCATATAGATGGCATTTTTTAAATGAGCTATTTTTTGTCCACAATTTGGGGCAATTTTTTTGCATTTCAGTGCAAGTTTTTATTTTTGACTACAATATCGGGAAAATGTATGCAGATATAATACCTACGTACTTATGCCGATACAGTACAAAGTTCACAAGCTGAATGTCCTCAGCAGTCATTAAGAATGGCTCAGTTGTAATTTTGCAGCACACATTATCCATACATTCCTTATCAGGATGAAAGTCAATAAACCAGCACGCCTTGCATCCAGCAGATGAGACCCGCTCGATATTCCGGATATTATGAATGTATACGTCAGAAATGATAATTCTAATCCATTTTACAAGTTTTTTCTTATCCGCAATATCCATGTTAAAAATATCTTCTGGCGACTTAATCGGGTAGTACCTTTTGTACATTCTTGAATTAAACATTTAATTCTCCTTCATTATTCATTCTTTTTTTTACTTAATCATTATACGTAATACATAGACAGTCATTGCTGCTACATTATTCCTTTACATTACCTCCTGCTTTTACTATCTTGATTGCGTCCTTAATCTGTTTCGCTGATAAGCAGCAACCTTCTTCTGATAATTTATCCTTTTTCTTTTCTAATTTTGCGACAACCTTGTCAATATCATAGGCTGTTGGCTGCTCGTCAATCAATTTACACAACCTATTAGCTTTTTGAGGTGAATAACCAGCCACAATAGCCATTCCAGCAATTTGTTGTTTGAATACATCTGCATCAATCAATCTCATTGTTCACCCTCCTGTTCCAGTGTCGAATAGCTTCTTCGTCAGTAAAAAATGCTTTCCCCATAGTAATATCACACTCTTCGTTAGTGCAGCCGACAGTCACCGTTCCGTATTCAGCATTAAACATTATAATTTCTGCTTCTGCACCGCAGAACGGACACGGCTTAAGTTCTTCATTCTCTTTCATATTATTCCTCGCTTTCTAAATCTTTATTGTCAAAAATGTTGCCGATGACTTTACAATGGTCCTTCCAATCGGTAAATTCCAATTCGTGAGCAATTAAAATGTTGCATCTATCTGTGACTACTTCCCAAGCGGCACAATCTGTCCACTTAATTGTTCCAACATATCTTTCGGAATTAGCAAACGCATCATAGTCAGTGTAAAACTCTTTTTCAACAATATCATTCTCCCAAATCAACTTGCCGTTCTTATCTTTCAAGCCTGTGCATTGGCAGATAGTGGATGGGTCTACTTCAATAGCATATATTTCAGCATTCCACATATTTTCTTCTAAATAATGAACTCTTAAAAAATTTTCATTGTCATTTATAAGAATTACTGTTTTCCCTTCAATTTCAAAAGGTACTCCTTGCACCCATTCTCCATTATCGGCTCGTTTTGCTTTGCATAAATATCTATCTTCCATTGTGTTTATCTCCTTCAGTAATAACCTTGATTTTTCGGCCACAATTATTGCAATAAATATCATATCCTGCAATATAATTAAGTCTCATTTTCCCACATTCTGTAGCATAAATAGGGAAACCATAGAGAGTGCAAGTTTTTCTCCACTCACACTCTTTATTAAGTTTCATTCTGACTCCTTTCTGATTTTTAATAAATCAGCATACACACTAATAAATTCTTCATAGCAAGAAATAACATTTCTTATTCCACAACTATGTCCTTCTGAATAAGCATAGCTCCATATCTTCTGACTTTCCTCTACTGATATGCTGTTATCCTTCGCTAAAATTTCAATAATTCTACCTTCAAAAGCACTAGAAATCAAATTTTTATATCGGTTAAGCTCTTCAACTTTGCTTTCAAAAGCCCTTCTTAATCTTTGAACCTCTTCTCTGTTCCATTTAACAGATTCATCTTCATCAATAATATCTGTCACTCTTGGATAAGGATATTCTTCTCTGTTAGGTTTGCAGGAATAACCTGTACAAAAACTCTCAAATGAAGAAACTAATGTGTTTAATGCTTTTTCTTTTTTAATCTTCTTAACCAAAGAATCAAATCCATCTTTGGTTGTTGGATATAAATTACTAAAAATCATATAATCTCCTTTCTATCATTAATTTTCTAAATAAGGTTGGTCATCCAACATTTCAAGTTCTTCAGCACATAGCGGATTATAATCGCCAAAGCCTAAATCTTCGATTGTACATCCAGGTACATATTTTTCCTCACGCACACAATATGGAGCAACACTATTCTCAAGTGCTACTACAATATCTCCTGGGTTAAAATTATTATAGTTATCTGATATGACTCTGTATCTTGCATCTTTTAGAATTCTCATATTAGTTCTCCTTTACTATTTCATAAATGATGTCATCATGGTAGTTTCCATCCTTGTCTTTAATCGAATCTTTCAGAATGTGTTTTGTTCCGTTGTGTCTTTTAATGAAATTATCGTAACCTCTACAAGCAGGATTACCACCAACGGCTCGCCATTCAACTCTGTGAAAGTTTTTAACGAGTTCTTCTAATTTATCGAATACATCCTTTCCAACAAGGATATTCCCTCTGTCAAACGAGAACAATCCAAAGTTATATGCTTTAGATACATACCAATCAACTGAATATCCTAAGTATCCAATTAGCTTTTCGTTTTTATCAATTATTGCATATTGAAATTGATTACTATTTGGGCATTCAATTATATTCGGTGTCCAATTATCCATACAACCTGTCTCAAACATCATATCATCAGTATAGAAATACTTTTGCATACCTTTAATGATTTCTTCTTTATATAAGATTGCTGGTAGTAACATATCAATCACTCTCCATTTTCTTTAACTTCTGCTCGGCTTCTTCTTGCGTGAGAAATACGGTTTTACCAACTTCATCACACATATAAACTTCAAATGTATTTTCTTCTACAAAACTATATAAATATGGGCAACCTTCGCAATCTCCACGCATACAGTCTAATGTATCTCCGCCACAATCCTGTGCGACCATATATACAGATGTTCCAACCTTGCAAAGCAATCGCAACAGTAAGCCTTGTTCTTCTAACTGTTTGTATTCTCTTAACTCCTTAAGGTATGATACAGTTGAAGCTAAAAATTTAATTCCAACCTCTGTCTTATCATCAAAAGCCATTTTATTAATGCGTTCCTGCATATTTTTAATTTTGGCATCAAGTTTTGTAATATCGTATTTCAATTCTGCCAATCTCTCCATCATTCCACCTCTACTTTCTGAAATGCAGATTTGTACACTCCGAAATCTCTTGGGCTAATCACAATGCTATTCCCTTCCAAAATCGCATTACTTAATGTTTCTAACGCATTTTCTTCTGTTAATTTCCATGAGTTTTTATCCTCTGTTATATGAAATAATCCCATTGAAACTGCGTGTTTTACATTTGTTGAAGCACTGACCCATTCCAAGTTTTCAACTCTATTGTCCTTTTTATTTCCGTTAATGTGATTTACCTGAGGATAATTGTTTGGATTATCAATGAATGTTCCGGCAACCAATCTGTGTATGAAAAATCTTTTTTGTTTCCCATCTTTACATAAATCAACTTTTAAATAACCTTTTCCGCTATCGTGCAATTTTAATAGTTTTCCATTATGATAGGATGTTCCGTTTTTAAATTTTGTATAATGCGGTAAACTTCTTACTTCTCCATTCTTATTTATCTGATATAATCCTTCGTATCCTTTAATATCAAACCATTCCATGTCAATCACCTACAATCTTTATCTTCTTTGAGCAGTAAGGACATTTACACCAGTCAAGCACTCTTGAATCGTATGTTTCTGCGTGTGTATAACATTTGTAAATATTACTTTTCACTTTATGCCACTCGCACACATCATCTTTATTTTCTTCGTATTTACGCAATATAATGTCATCTTTATCCATAAATATTTCCATTGGTTCTCCGTCTATGTATTTTGTTCCAAAAAGTTTTGTTCTTATTTCTTTTGGGATGTTAATTCTACCAAATTCATCAAATCTTCTTACAATTCCATCTGCTCTCATTCGCTTACATCCTTTCTAATGCCCTTCTTTACGATTTCGATTGCGTCACTCAAGACATCTATTGCTTTGATATGCTGATATTTTTCTGTAACTGTACCATTTTTATTTTCATAATCAACTAGTCTTTCGTGAAGTGCCTTTCTTTCTTCCAATTCCTCAACAACCTTGTCAATGTCATAGGCTGTTGGCTGTTCTTGTATGTCTCTAAAATCACATATATAGTTTCCACATTCTTTACAATCGTCAATATCTCCTGTGCAATCGCCATCATAATTGCAGTGAAAATTTATATTATCTGCATCAATCAATCTCATTCTTCATTCCCTCCTAAATCATCACATACAGGATATTTTTCTTCACAATCAACATATGATGTGCAACATCTTTTATCATTATACTTTCCATCTTCATAACTACCACCTAAAACGATTTCCTTATATCGTTCTGGTTTTTCTTTCGCCAACACAAGCATTACACTATTGTCTATTACTGCAAGGATTGTATGCGTATCGTCTTCACACCAATCTCCTTGCCTACTATAGAAAATATTTTCCCTTCGTGGGTTTGGATTTCTTCCCCATAAAGTAATACATTCATAGCTGTGTCCTCTTAATATGTCATCATCTGTTAATAGATTATATCGTTTCATCTGTTCCACCTGCCTTTAACTTTTCCGCCATTTCTTCTAACCACATAGGTCTGATTGTTCCGTCCTCTTCATCAACTGTTGGCATATCACTTGCAAACTTAACAAAATCATCAAGTGCCTTGTTATATGCTTTTGGAATATTTAGAACACTATTTTTACATTCTTCTACTGTTCCAATTTCTCTGTATGCTTTCAATTCTTCCAACAACTCTGCAAGCTGTTCGTGTTTTTCGGCACTTCTATTACAAGCACTTATTTCATCTTCATCATTGTTATGAAAAATTCTTTTGTTTGCTTTTATTCTATCAACTCTCGCTTTGAATTTCTCTTGTTCTATTCTTTCTTCCAATGTCATATCAATCACTCTCCATTTCACTTAAATCATTTAACCTCGGTTCAAAAGCCTTTGGTAATTTCATCCACGCAATAACTTTATCTGTAATAGTTGAATATGAATAATCTTCAAAGTAATCACATACCTCATACCAACCCTGTGGAATCCACCAAGTATCTTCTTCCTCGATATATTCCCAATCATCAGGAACACCGTCATACATATTCCAACCCATATCCTCTAAAGTGCAATGATGATACGGAATATATACGGCTTTAAGAACTCTTCTATATGTTTCTCTGCAATATTTTTCAACTGTAACCAATACTTCATCAGAACAAGTTTTATCTTCGCATTTCGGTACTGTGTTTTTATTCCATTGTGCCATTGTTATCATTCTCCATTTCTTTTAACTTCTGCTCTGCTTCTGTTTGAGTGAGAAATACTGTTTTGCCAATCTCTTTGTCATAAAATCCTATTGAGTTTCTAGGGTCACTTACTAATAATGCTTCAATATAAAATTCGCTTCGTTTTGTTGCAAGATTACTGTGATAATCAACTCTTATAACTTTATATTCTTCTGCCTCTCCAACTCCAAGAATACCATTGACATATATTGTATCTCCTACCTTACAAGGTAACTTGATAAGTCTGCCCTGTTCCTCTAACTGCTGATAATCTTTTAACTGCTCTCTATAAGTCTCTGCAAAATCTCTAAGATGTCTTATAACATCCCACTTAAACATGTTCTTTTCGACTTCCATAAGACTTTCAGCAGTCTTTATTGTTTCCTCAAAAGTCCATCCGTTTATCACTTCATCAATATTCATCGCTGTTCCTTTCTGATTTCATTTTTTAGTTTTATTTTTGTCATAAAATTCCTTAATTTATAAACTGATTTCTGAATACCGTTTTGTTCTGGTAACAGAACTTTTGAATACTTCTTTGTTTTAACTGGTTGCCAATATAAAACATTCTTTACACATTGGCATATATTTTTCGTTTCCTCCAATATCAATCTGAGGAGCATTTGTTATTAAATTCCCATTTTCATCAATACGGGCATTAATAGTAGCTTTTTTACCACATTTGCAAACGGTTTTTATTTCTTCAATCTTTTCTGCTAATTCAAACAATCGTTTACTTCCAGGAAATAAACGGGTATGAGAATCTGTTTTTAATCCGAAACAAATAACTGGGCAGTCTATGCTGATTTGCCATAATTCTTCAATCTGTAATTCAGTGCAGAATTGAGCTTCATCAACTAAAACAACATCAAAAATTTCTCCTGTCAGAATTTCTTTAATACTATCATTTTCTGAAAAAACGATACATTTTATAGATGGAATTCCAGCCCTTGTTACTATTTCTCCAGGTTCTCTAGTATCAATAGTTGACTTTAATACGATTGTTTTTAATCCTTGTTCTTCATAATTGTGTTTTGTCATTAATAAATTCGCACTTTTGGAACTATTTACAGTTCCATATTTAAAATACAATTTACTCATTTTTTTGCCTCCTTTTATGATAAAATAATCATACATAGTATGTGAAATTGACGTATAAAATAAAAAAAGCCCTAACATTAAGTTAGAGCTAAAATTAATATTATTTTTTCCACCAAGCATCAGTATCACATTCACTATTAATAGGTAGAATTTCATCAAGACTACTTTTCAAATCTTCTGAGATTCTTTTAGTGTTTGCTTTTAACATTTGTGTTTTTGAAAGACCATTTTCAATTTTGCCATGTTTCATGATATCTAACAACACGAACGTTTCAGCAAACTCTTCATCTGTTGCATGTTCATACAACCATTCGGCAACATCATACGCCGACATATAATCTGTGAATTTACTCATAAAAACTCCTTATCTTATAAACTGATTACTTCTGAATACTGCTTTGTCCTCGCAAAAGATTCAGCGTCTTCTTTTTCTTTAAATGTAACTATTGAATCATACCCATATTCGTTAACATACACAACTTTATACATAATATTCTTCCTCCATTTTTGTGATAAATATTTATATATATAGTATGTAAAACTGAAATTGTGTATAAAAAAATACTTTCTAAATCTTAGAAAGTATTTTAGGAATGTGTCAGATGGATACCTCATCCATTTGAGGAAAGTTAAGTTGAGTATAATTCTCATGGTCCTCATCTGAAATTGTTTTATTTTTTATAATTTCATCTAAAGATAGCAGTTGTTTTTCTTTCTGAGCAATCTTTTCCATGGCAGGAGTTAAGATTAATTCATATCGCTTTTGCAACATAATTTTATAAAAACTTTTTCTAACTAAAGATATTTCGCCAACATCGTCAATAATATCTTCAATATTTTTCATGTTGATTTTAGGATATATTCTTTTTAAAGCTTCATTACAATCTTTATTTATAAGTGAATTAATATATTTTTTATAATTTACTTTTTCTCCATTAACTTCTAATGCAGCAGTTGGAAAAGTTTCAATCCGTTTAATAATTTCTTCTTCACTATTCAATATTTTTGGAATTGCTTCATCTGAAATTTGCGGATATAGACAAGAACCACAATCATAGATTGGGGCTAATTTTATAGTGTTACTATTTGTATTAATAATATATCCCCAATTATTTCCATGTCTGTCAAAATTGCCAAGAAAAGCATCAATAATGAATGTGTCCCAATACCTTTCTAATCCAATCTTTCCAAACTCTTTCGAAAAATACGGGTTATCACTCGATAAAATACCATAAATTTCTTCTATTTTGGGAATCTTACTAGGTTTAATACTTTGCAAAGCATTTTGTATCTTTTTGAATTCAATTAACTCTTCCTTTTCTTTTAGGAAATTTTCGCAAGCAACAACTGGGACTTCTCTTTTTTCTCCTTCCCTGGATATCATAGATAAAGTTCCCAATAAGGTATTTTGTACATCCAATCCCATATTTTTAATTATTGTGCAACAAATGTGTTCTGAATATACGGAATTTGAATACGAAGAATTTAATTCGTTTCGATTTCCAGTTTCAATTCGGTCTGCCATTTTTAACATATAATGTTTATTATTATATATGATTCCTCTTTTTTGGTCAGACCCTTCATATTTTGCAGCTTTATCAATTTCGCAATTTGTAAAATCTATCATTCATAACCATCTCCTTCGGCAAAAAAAATCTATAATTTGTTCTGATTGTTCATATGTTAAGTCATTGTCCACAGAACAATGAGCAAGATTTCTAATTTCATCCTGCAAACAATCTATATATGTGGCTTTTTCGTTTATCGCATTTTCTAAAGCTAAAACAGCTTCTATAATATCATATGGTACTTCAAAATTAAAATTTGCTTCAGCAAGTAAATCTCTCACATTGATTACCTCCTTTTTTACATAATATCATTATATCATAATATCAGGACACAAAAAAGACTAAAATACAAAAGTGCCCCCCTGGCGTAAATTTCAGCTCAGGAAGACACCTTTTCTCTCAATATATGTTATTCTAAATAAATTTAGATTTGTTGACTGTAAAATTCCATTCTGAAGGGATTTCTTTAAATGTTAAAATCTTTGATACCTTTCGCACCCATTTAACAGGTTTGTACTCAACACATTCAATTTCAACATCTCCTTCATAATCTTCAGGAACGTTCAAATCTACATTTAAGTTTCCCTTTTCTATATGAAAATATTCCTCAACTCCGTTCCACAGGATTTCATTTTTTGTACAGCCTCCTGACTTATTGGAGATTATGGTTTCTGTGAAATAGTTACATTTAATTGCCATCATTAATATTATATAAATTATTAATAGGATATATAATAATGCCCACAAAATTGGAATTGCAAATATTGGTAAACTAAATGTAGTGCTTACCATAGCACTTACTATAGTTGTTACAAACGTCGTTATTGCTAAAATAAATAACATATTAGCCTGCCACTCAAAATGTGATTAAACATACTTACATCGAGATAATGTAGACTCTCACGAGTGCTACTTACTACTTCATCGTGTATGCTTTGGATTGACCGAAATCATATCTACTCACAAGTTCTTGTACACTCCATAGTCGTAAATTCCCGAAATAGCCTTCGGTACATACTTACGTTTGCGTTTTGGTTATGCAATTTCGTAAGTTATTGCATCTCTCAAATTAAGTGCAGCGTTGAAATCCCTATCTTCGATATAGCCACAATCACATTGAAAAATCCTGTCCGAAAGTTTTAAATCTTTCTTGATAGCTTTGCAGCAATGACAGGTCTTGGATGATGGATACCATCTGTCAACTATGCGAAGTTCAATACCGTTCTCATTGCATTTATTTTGAAGTTTTGTACGAAATTCATAAAACTTCTGCGATGCAACTGCCTTAGAGATGTGTTTATTCTTCATCATACCTTTTACATTCAAATCCTCAATCGTTATATAAGATGGTTTGGTTTTCACTATCTCAGCGATTGTCTTATTGATGTAATCTGTACGAATACTGTCTATCTTATGATGAAGTTTCTGTACCTTTAGCTTTTGTTTTTGTATATTTGTTCTTTGAGTGACTTCTCCTTTCTTTAAATTTTCATATTTTCGGGAAAGACTTCTCTGTTCCCGAATAAGTTTTTTCTCAATCTTTTTCAGTCGTACCGACTTATTGATATTCTTGTAAGTTTTACCACTGGAAGTAATGGCAAAATCCTTTAATCCAAGGTCGATGCCAATTCCACCATTGAAGGTATCGGCTATCTTGTTATCGGGAATTTCTACAAGAACAGAAACATAGTATCTGTCAGCTTTCTTTGAGACAGTACCACTTTTAATCACATATCCATCTTTGGTCGTGGGAATATATCCTTTTTCTTTAATACGAACCCAGCCAAGTGACGGAATGTTAATCCTATGCCTTTCGCAACGACAATCCTTTGGATTATTCTTTACAAAATACATCTTTACATCAGATATACCTTTCTTTTTGAAATTCGGAAAAGCACTTTGATGATTGAAAAATCTTGTAAAAGCAGCCTGTCCATTATTGACTGACTGCGTTACTGCTTTTGAATAAGCTTCCTTAATCCACGAACACTCCGGATGCTCAGGAAGATATTCATTGTTAAGCCAGACTCTAAACTTATTACTGCTCATAAACTTTTCGCCTTTATCGTAAAGTCCTTTATTGTGAGCAAGATAAAAGTTATAAATGAATCTACAGGTTCCTATCGTCTTATGAATCTTAGCCTTCTGTTCTTCTGACGGATTTATTTCCGTCTTGAAGCTCTTTAGCAATTTCCCCATCCCTTTCTATTTGTTTTTTGTACTTACGAAGTCCGTACAACCTACAAGAGAACACATGGAGTATTGAAACAATATCCTGCACGAGTTCTTCTTGTGGCGATAATTCTTCATTGTTTACTACCACAATAGTTGTATTAAACTTCATACAGAATTTTTCAAACCAGTCGTAACCAAATCTGATAAATCTATCTTTGTGAGTTACGATTATGGTTTTGATTTTTTGTTCCATCACTTCATCTAATAATTCGTTCCATTTTTTACGATTGTAATTAAGACCACTTCCATAATCTTCAATACATTGGTCTACAATAATACCTTTAGCATTACAAAACTGTCGTAAAAAAGCAACTTGGTTTTGTAAATCATCTTTTTGATTTTTTGTAGATACCCTAGCATAAATAACTACCTGACGTTGGTCATCATTAGTATTTATTCCTTTGAATTGTAGATATTGGTCATAAGTGTAATAACGTCTATCAGTTGGAGTTCGGTTTGCCTTTAGAGTTCCTTCCCTATCCCAGCGTTGCAATGTTTTAACGGATACGCCTAACAGTTCAGCAAAATCTTTTGGCTTGTAATTTGTGATGTTTGATGTATTCATAATAATTTACTCCTTTGAGTATATTTAAACACATTTAATCACATTAATCAATAAATTTGATTACTTAAGATGGTCTCCTGATTTAATTAAGTTTTCAAATATAGTATGTGAAATGATATATAAAAATAAATCCCTGAGACAATCTCAGGGATTCAAGAAACTATTTTTTTGAAAATGGAAGGCTTCGTACTGAAGACCTTAACATGCTTCGTATGTCTATATCATTTGGTATTATATTTATATCAACTTCAACTTCTAATTCAAGAGCTGTATTTAATGCATTTTGTAATTCGTTAGATAATGTTGATTTCCAATTCATAAAGAAATCTGAAGGATTATCTCTCCTGGCTATAACTTTAATTGTTAAATCTTCATTACTTAAGTCTTTATTCGGCATCTTAAAGATAAAGTTCAATCCTCCACTCAATGAAGGATTCTTTATATCAAGACTTATTGTTGAGTCATTTTCTAATGATACAGTATTTCCCGTTACGGCATTTTTCCATTTTGTACCTTTGAATACATCCGGAAAATCAAATTCTATATTGTTGGCATATCCTGTAACTTCTGTTACTATATATCCATATTCGTTTTTGTTAAAAAACTTTTCTCCTGTCATGTTATATACATTTGCATTTAATTCCATAATTGGGTCATAAAATCTATATATAACATTATCTTCTTTATTTAAAGTTGGGGTTAGTGTTGTTGATGTTAAGTATTTATATGTACAATTTTCTTTTTCGTAACTCTTTTCTTTTGGATTAGTTATTGAACATTTATACACGGTTCCAATGTTTCCAATTATCGTATGACTGCCTAAAATACCTTCTTGTCCACCATTGAATTTGTAAACATCTACATCATAAACTTTGATTTCAGCGTTATATATAGCTGTTAATGTCACATTTCTTGTTGGTGTATATTTATCTCCTACTTTGTATTCATTGCTTCCGTCAGTCCAGCCTTTTATTATAAATCCGTCTTTTTCACAACCGGGTAATGTTATAGTCTCATCTTCCCATGATGCGTATAATGTATCATTTTCCGCCTTATCCCAAAGTCTTATTCCTTTTCCTGTTGAATCATAATACTTAACATTATTAATGTCATAATATCCTTGGAATTTACTATTTGTTTGAATTGAAGTAATTTTATTTCCACCTAATGTATCAAAATTCACTGTGAATTGTCTCTTAGGGATTGTTATATTAGGTAATTTATCGTCATAATTAACCTTTACTTCTTTTGTGTAATCAGGATTTGTTCCTCCATTGTCATCTAATGTAATTTTATATTGATTTGGAACCCACTGAGCATATAATGTTATATTCTTTGCGTAAGTCCATTTCCAAGGTTTTCCTGATTCATAAACTCCAGATGATGTTAAATTCCATTTTTGTCCAGTTCCATCTGGCTTTTCATTCCATCCATTGAATGTATATCCTGTTTTTGTAAAGGAATTTTTCTTTGTAATAAAATTAGTATTATAAGTGGCTGTACTGTCTGTCATAGAACCTGTACCACCATTTGCATTATACTTTACGGAATAAGTGTTAGGGGTCCATTGTGCGAATAGCACAGAATTAAATCCTGTTGCTGTTTTTGTTGTCTTATTTTTATCGTTCCAACAAGCGTAATTCGTTGAACCATAAGGTTTTCCTACTCCTAATACTGTTCCTGTACTATGCACTTTCCAACCAGTTAACGTATATCCTGTTTTCTTAAGTCCTAATTCATCAGCCGTTTTTGTTGTATAATCATATCCATATGTGGCTTTGTCAAAGCATGGAGAACCATCTTTAAGAATTACATCTTCTGAATTAGATGTATATCCCTTTCCTGATACTGTACCACCACTCGTTCTATAATCAATATTGGCAGTATTACGAACCCACTGAGCTGTAAAAGTGCAATTTGTAAATAATTGATTACTGAATTTTGATGAGCCAAGATATTCGGATATGCTTTTTGCGGTTCCTGCTGATGTCTTAATTTCATTTCCAGAGAAACTAACTAAATCATCAGCTCCTATCACGGTACCTGTGTTTTTAGATGTGACTTTCCACCCAGCAAATGTATATCCTTCTTTAGATATACTATTCTGATAATTTTTCATTGTAGTTTGAACATTATTTACACCATATCGACTTACATTAGAAAGGCTATTAGCTCCTGATGTTGTTTTTCCTCCGTTAAGATTAAAACTATAAGTATGAGGGGCATAACAAATATATACATAATCATATTCATTAAGATTTACTCCTCCTCTTTTACTGATGTCGGAGTCAAACCCGATAGGGACATCTCCTGTACCTACAGAGGTATTTCCTGTAGCATATCTTAAAAGGAAAACCACATTTTTAGCTCTTCTTGTTTTTGACGCATTTACCCCAGGTGTAGTTATTAATTGATTTGTTGTTATACTTGTAGACTCAGATGGAGAAATCCAGTTTGGTATTTCTCCTGAAAAATATCCGCCACTGTCAAAATATTCAGGATAAAGATATACAGATTGAACATCGTCTCCTTCATTAGCAACAACAGGAGTGAATGTATAAGTTTTTCCATTAGTTAAAGTTATATAATTTAACCATAAAAGTCTTGACCCATATTTTTGCTTTGTGGCTGCGAATGGGTTTTCAGAGTATGTTGACTCTCTTGTCCCTCCTAATGACTGATAAAAAAAGGCTTCTGTATATTTTGCATATTTTGTGTAATTTCCATCACTATCTTTAGCACGTGTTCCTGGTAAAAAATCGCAAGAGGCATAAGCATATCGAGTAGTTGATTTCACATCAAGATAAGACGTTCCATTATTTTCCAGAGTTTGCATACTTGTATAACTCCAAGTTGGGCTTGAGGCCCACCTTAAGGACTGCGATTTATCCCAGTCTGTATTATTTCCTTTACTAATATCTGTTTGTGAAGCAGCAAATATATTAGATGGAAATAGCATAACAGCATAAAGAATAAATACGAAACCTAATACGAAAAACATTTTCAAAAGTTTAAGCTTATTTTTTGTTTTCATAAAAAAGCCTCCTTTATTAAGTTGTCAAGTTTCTTTCGTATATAGTATGTTAAACAATAAAAAAACTGACTACTCCCACGGGCAAGCCCGTGGGGTTCTTGCTTCCAAGTTTAGCTTGTAGTCGTACATCATTTTCAGATTTTGGAATACAAGTATAAGTCTATTTGAGCAAGGACTTTTATTACCAAGCAGTCCTGCGACCACATTAGCGGTAAATTTCTACTTTCGTAAGGAAGTATAGTCAATCTCCCTCAATATTTCATTTATGCTATTTTAATTCCACTATTCAACACTTTGATTCTGTTAGCCTTAATCCATTCGATTAGGGCTTTTTCTTTATCGTAACATCTATCAAATACAGAAATACATTTATTCTTGTCTATGTCTTTGGCTTTATAATCATAGCAGTACAGCAGGAACGATGAATACCAGTCTCGTTGCACCAAAGTTCCATTTGTAAGCTTATACATCCTGTCAGAGAGTTTCTTTTTGATATAATCATCGGCAGTGTGGTCATACTGACTTGCACGATAATTATTCGGCACTTCTATGTATGTGCCGCCTGATGTTTTGAATTTCTTTTCCATTGTAGTTTGAAACCCAGAAGGGCACCTATTTTTAATGGATTTACCAAAACGCTTTTTCTTCTTAAACCTGCCCTTATTATTAACAGTAGTTTCTTTTGTTCGTTTCATAAGCTTACTTGCGTTTTTAGGTTCTGTAATGAATACATCCCCAAGACTTCGCAAATGGTTGGCATCTTCATTTATGGCAAGCTGTCTGTTTACCGCATTGATACGACATAATTCCTGATGTTTAGATTTCAGTTTCTTATAATGATTTGAATACCTCCAAGTCTTACGACCTTTCTTAACAGTACCGTCAACATTATAATTTTGAGGATTAGTGGCTCGTCTTGACCTATTCATAGCACGATAGAGCAGGCGTTCTTTTCTTTCAGAAGTTTGTATGCTGTTTCCACGTTCTGAAAGATTCTTTAAACCGACTTCTGTATCAGATGTATAAGCAACTGTCTGTGTTCCTATATCTGCACCAACAATACCTTTGCCCAACTTATGTCTGGGATTGCCAATTTTATCGTATTTCGGCTTTGCTTTGCCTTCAATGGTAAGATGCAAATATACCCTGTATTTTCCACGGATATGCTTTGGCACAAGAGTAGCATAACAAGGTCTATATGTATCAATACAGTATGCTTCATCTAAAAGTGCCTGTATAGCTTTATTATCTATAATCTCTGGTTCGGCAAGATAATCCAATATAGCATTTACTTCATCTGTCTGAAATCTATCCACAACTTTTATACCAAAAGTGGTTCTGCCAACTTTAAATTGTAGTTGATTATCTTTAACAGACATAGGAATACCACGATTTATCTGTTTTGCTCTAATACAAGGTAAATCTCCATATTTAGAAAAATGAATTGTATTGCCATTGTCATAAAAACATTTCTCCATACCACGCCAAATATCTTCGGCTTTAGTAAGAGCAAATATAGCATCAATACCAAACTTCTTACCTATAGGTATCATAGCAGTTCTGCAATAATCCCAAGTAACATTATACTGCTTTTGCATTTCATTAAGCTGGTTAGCTAAATCTTTACGTTTTTTCTTGTCTTCCGTAGAGCCATATAATTTAAGCAGTTTACGATACTTTTTAGTACGCATAAGTTGGTCATAATTCTTACTCATAAGACCAACAAGCTCATTCCCTGCTTTTCTAATCCTGTCAGAAAGAACCACGACTTTTTTTATATCAGAAGAAGACATATCGGTTTCAACAACCAAGATATGTCTATCAGAAAGTTTATGAAATTGTTTTAGGAGTTTTTTATATTCTTCATCACTTATCATTTTTCTGCTCCTCTATATACTTAATTACTGTAGCTTCGCTTATGTGTTCTACTGTAGATACAAAATATCCTCTTGACCATAAAACTCCACATCTTGCATAGAACTGTTTTAGTTTTGGATATACCTTAAATAATTCAATAGCACTTATACTTTTTAGTGTCCTTACAACATCGCAAGGAGCGACAGTCTGTGGTACATCCACAAATATATGTATATGGTCAGGCATCACTTCAAGTGCCTTAACGTGATAATTATAATCATCACAGATTTTCTGTAATATCTGTTTTAATTTATCCCCTACATCGCCTTTTAAGACCGAAAATCTGAACTTAGGACACCATATAATATGATACTGTATTAAGTATTTACAATGCGAAGCACTATGATATTGTTCGTTTTTATCCATAGCTTTTAATAAATAATCCTATCTTCTTGGATTTGAGCATCTACATATGCTTTGTCGTAATTATCTAGTGAATAGCATCCAAATCCATCATAGCATCTGAATACTTCATTGGTGTCTTCTCTCTTTGCAAATATGGTAGCTGGGTATCCTAATTCTATTTTTTGTATCACACATTTAACAGGTTTTTTTGAATTTCTATCAGCATAGTAAAACTCTGTTCCTGACTTTAATGCAATTTTATTTTTCTCTATTTCTTTTAAGATTTCTCCTATATTATTCATCCGCATTTTCTCCTAATTGATATTTTTCCTGAATACCTCTACGCATCAGGTCAAGAAAAGTAATATTCTTACCTTCTTCCACAGAATAGATACGAGCAAGGTTTTCAAGTTTAGTCTTCCATTCAGAAGGAATGGAAATGTTAATCTGTACATTATCACTTTTAGGTCGTGCCATTTGTTTCCTCCTGTAACATTCTTAATCCAATATCTCTTAGCTGTTTGGCTTTGAGAATTGATTTACATTCTTCAATAGTTGGTTGCATAATTTTACTCCAACTGCCGTAATTCTGATGTGGCTGAACATAAGCTGCATCTTCCTCTGTAAGCAAACAATCCCATTCTCCGAAAACCCATCCATGTTTTACAAAACCTCTTTCTACGATATGAGGTCGTGGATTTTGTTCCTTGCATTTATTACAAGGACACCATAAATGTTTACAATGGGTTAATTCATAATATGTATACTTATCTATTTTCTTTTTAATAGTTTGTTCGTAACCGCAAAATTCACATTTTAATGTAAACATATAATAGATACTTCCTTTTTATATTATACGTATATTATATATCTAATCTATGTGAAATTCAAGTAAAAATATATATGGCTTTCATCCCATAGGCAAGCCTATGGGTTTTACGCCACGAATTTATAACAAAATACTCCTACTAACAAAAGTAGGAGTAGATGTTACTTGCTCGGTGACTTGTTGCTTAGTAGCTCACCATTAATTATATTTTAATTATCCTATACCAACCATTAAATTGTTGGATTATGCAATTCTGGATTTGGTTTTAAATCATTATGCTTGTCTCTAAATGTTGTTTTTCCATCAAGTGATTTAAAAACTACAGAGTCAGAGTTATCCATATGTTTAGTAAATAGATTATATGTTGCCTCATCACAATAAATAACAAGTCCCACTTTTGAAGATACTGCACCTGCACCAACTCCTGAAGTCTCAAACATATGTGAACCCGGTTCAATAACAATCTTCTGAACATTTGAGTCTCTGTAATTTCCAAATGAGTCAATACTTGCTGGATAAGTGACTGACTTCACATTGTCGTTTCTTATTCTGAAATCAAGACCTATAACAGAAATTCCATCAATTTTTTCAGGTATTCTAATATCAGTTTTGTTTCCAACATACTTGACTAAAAGTATACCTTCTTTAGGAGTTTTTCCCAATACATCTTTACTAAACCATCTGTAGTTATAAGTTGTTACTGAATATTCATCTTCCATATTCCATTCCAGTCCATCCAGAGGGTCTAATGTATATTCAAATACCCATTCCCCATTTGTGTAATATTTATATGTCACTCCATTATAATCTACCATTGTAGTTTTTGACCACTTAGATGGAATACTTGGCTTTGGAGTCTGTGTTGGTTTTGGAGCCTGTGTTGGCTTTGGAGCCTGCGTAGGGGCCTGTGTAGGAGCCTGAGTTGGCTTTGTAATAGGCTTTGCCGGTGCCTGAGTTGGGGCTTGTGTTGGTTTTGTAGCTGCCTGGGTTGGCTTTGTAGTGTTCGCCTTTGTTTGCGACTGAGTTGGAGTTACTGTTGCTACTTTAGTCTCTTTCTGTGAATCTGACTTTGAAGATGTGGTTCCTTCATTTTTTGAGCTGTTATTATTTTTATTATTGCTTGCCGTTTTTGTTGCAGTTTCTTTACTTTCCCATTCATCCTTAGTGAATTTTTCAGTCTTAGTCTCAGCAATAATATTCTTTCCCTCTGCGTCAGTAACCGTTTCCCCATCGGCATCTGTTTCATATGTAGTTGTTATCACTTTAACATTACCTTCATCATCTGTTTCGGTTTCAGATTTTTCGTTAGCTGGTAATGTTTCTGTCTCTTTAGTTTCTGTTAAAGACTCTATATTTGAAGATGTTTCATTATCAGATGCTCTTTTCTTTCCACAGCCAGTAACAACTGCAGCAAGAAGCATCGTTCCAACTAACATCCCTGCAATAATTCTATATTTTAATGTTTTATTTTTCATGTTAATACCTACTTTCTCTTAATATTTATCTATATTGAATATTAGTTCTCCTTATTTATGATTTTAATTTGCATATATAGTATGTTAAATAAAAATAATAAATTGCATTATTTTCAACAATATCTCAAAAAAAATATGCTTATTAGACTATCCCACTTAATATTATTGTTATAATACCATCTTATTGTATGCTATGCAAGTATTCCTTTATGTTTTACTCTTTTTATTTCCATTATGTAGAGAGAACATAAAAGAGCTACATTTTTTTACTATTCGCAAAAGGATGGCTATAATCAACACAAATATCCGTTCCCTTGGTATGCTGTAATTGCCTTATCCCGTCTTTATAGACTCTGCATCTGGTTGAACAATCCCCCATTTCTGAAGGGTCATTCAAACAAAGAGTGCCAAATTGACACTCTTTTTTATTATTTGATATTTGATTCATATTTCCATTTATTTATATAAGTAGTTACACATTTCGCACTGAGTTCTTTTTGACAGTATCACCATTTGATATCCCACTTATTCATTTTTGTTGTTTTCATCCGGTAAATGGAATTCATATAGTTCATCAAGATTTATTAAATCATCAATATTTACTTTCTTTTTCTTTCTACGTCTTTTTTTGAAGAATAAGTCGAAATTCAACAAAATAAAAACAGCTAAACTAAGCCAAAAACTAATCTCATCAAAAAATGAAGCAATAAAAAAAGTAAGAAGTAATCTTCCAATTATTCTGATTGCTGATTTTATAAAAACAGATAATTTAAGCCAAAACATATTTTTAAACCCTCCTTTTCCTGAACAATTATACACTATAGTATGTTGAATGTGAACCAGTAACAAAAAAGATAGCCATAACACTTTGTTATGACTATCTTCTTTATTAATAATCTTTCATTAGAGCCTCTGCTTCTTTTTTTGTTAAATTAAATTCTGTAATTAGTTTTTCTATAATTACTGAGTCTTTAATCCCGCAAGATTTAAAAACGGCAATGCTCTTCTTGATGCTTTCAGTTTTTCCTTTTTTAATTCCTTTTTCTTCAGCTTCTTTTGTTATTCTTGCAGTATAAGCTAACATACTATCAACCTCACTTTCGACATCTTCCATTGGAAGATAAAATTCTTTTTCCAATTTGCTTATTTTATCTTTTGCTGTTGTTGTTTCATTAAATAATATTGTTAATAAATTTAACAATTCATCATCGCAATCGCATTTATGTGTCTTGCTCAAATAAATAACAACTGCAGTCAGCAAATCATATCGACTTGTCTTTGTATTTTCTCCTAAAATCATATTCTTATTAATACTATACTTTTCTATAGTATTAGCTCTATTCTGCGAACTTTCAGTGCAAATCCAAATTGAATATACCTTTTTGATATTAGCATATTTGTGTAAATCATGTGCACTCACAGAAAATTCCGTTTCTAATTGCGAAGAAATCATACGACAACAATAAAATATAGCCCTTGTCGCAATGTCATACCCAGGATATTCATTTTTTTGAGCTTCAATATTTAATAAAATTTTTACGCATTCTTCTTCCTTTTTAGGAAGTTTTAGATAAGTCCGTATATCATATTTTATTAATCCTTCGCCTTCAGTATAATCTTCCTGAGAATTTCCGGAAATCTGATTACTATATCCAGGTTCAACATATATTTCATTTACATATACCTCGCCTTCTATAGCGTTTTCAATTTCTCTTAATGACATTCCTTTACATTCATCAACAACTCTTGATATTATCCTAGCAAGAATAGGTTTGTGAGATAATATTGTTTTGATGATATTGTCAAGTTTAATTTGTGATTGATTCAAAGAATTAATCATTTTCCCAGTTGCATTTAACATAATATCTGTCCTTTCTATAATTTAATATCTATATAAACAGAGAAGACAAATATTTTACTAATGAAACATTATTAAAATTTTAGCATTCTCTGATAATTTGTTTGAATCGGAGAATGCCTCCATATTAAATTAATATAAATAATAATATTTATACTTGTTCCATTTATCATAATTAATTATACACTATAGTATGTTGAATAACAACTGTCAATAACTTAAAAGTAATGAGCTTCCTTGTCCTGCGATGCTTGTCGAACATTAACAAAAAAAGATAGCCATAACACTTTGTTATGACTATCTTAATTAATTTAAGAAATTCTTATTATCTGTTCGAATAAACATATATTTTCAGGATTTATTTGACGGTCAATGTGATAATGTCCAAAAAACCACTTTTTATAACTTACCGTCTCATTTATTTTTTGAAAAAAATCAGTTAAAACATCTGGTTCAAATAAGCCACCGCCTATAATCGCAGCTAAAGATGAAGATGTACAATGTGAAATTATATAATCAACTTTATTGTTGTTTGCTTCAAGGTTTTTCAGTCCTTCTTTCATTTCATCTTTGGATGGCAATTCTTCTTTCCACCAACTTTGACCATTAATTCTAAATAGTTTGCTATAATCCCTTTTCCATATTTTTATTCTTATATCATCGGGTTCAAGAATCCCATCTCTTATATCATGAGAACTAGCTCCTCCAAAAGTAAATATTTTTTTATTATCAATCTCGAAAACTTGGCCTCTCATTAAATGAATTACAGAATCTCTTATTTTATGAACCTTTCCGCCATGCCAATCTTCTACAGGATATGAGTTTAATCTGGCAAAGCATTCATGATTTCCATCTAAAAAAAGAGTTGTAAATGGTTTTTCATTAAGCCAATCCAACCAATATTTTTCTTTAGGTGATTCTCCTTTATAGTCCCAAACAAGTCCAAAGTCGCCACAAATAATAACATAATCATTTTTAGTCATTTCTTTTTGTTCTGGAAAATAAGGTGTGGAAAATCGTGTTGGATTCCCATGTATATCTCCTGTTATATAAATCATAGTTTAATCTCCATTTCTAAATATTCAGATGTTATATTATTCTAATCGGCTTTCCCCAGTTGCATAATCAATTACAATTCCCGGTTGAAAATTATTGACAAAAACGCAAAATTGAACCGTCTGTCCTTTATCTTCTACGGAATATGCTTCCATAAGAACTCCATCGGCAACAAGATTGCTTCCCGAAAACCGTGGTGTTACTCGATACAGAATATGCAATCCTTTGTTAACTGCATCATGAACTTGTTCTTCGAACGGAAGCATTCCTTCTACATTGAAATATCTTGTTCCTGTAATCAAATTCTTTGGGTTATCATTTTCTCCTGCCAACATATACGCAATTAAATGACATCTGTTATATAGATAACGGTCTTTTATTACTTCAGGATATTTAACAGTATGCCAACCACTAGGTTTTATATGTCCTATATCTCCTCTTTTTTCCGTTGGCATAAGATTTTTACATATGTTAGCATAAGCCGTTCCGCAACGTCCTAATTCATCAAGGTCACTATAGCTCTCAAATTCTTCCAATGTAGACTTTTCTTCTTCTGTAAAATAAGGAATATTATTATTTACTACATCGTAAGTATCTTTATTGTTTTTAATAATATTATCTTTAGTAGAAAAAGAACTTGAATTTATCTCATCAGTTGCAATTAAATTATCGTCTTTATTCTTATCTATTTTAAGAAATTTGAGGCAAATTACTATGCAACATAATATAAATATCGCTATAATTGTTTTTATTGTATTTTTTATATTTTTCATGAATTAATTTTTCTCCTGTTTGTTTGAAAATAATCTATTTGCTTTTTCACATGATTCTAAAAACTCTTTTTTGACTTTATTCTTATTGAATTCATGCACAAATTTTTGAGTTTCTTTTATAATTGTTATTCTATTAATTGGTTTTGTTAATTTTGGCATACGTCCTCCTTTGCGACAAAATTTGTGTATTGATATTATTCATCGTAATGGATTTTTACAGCATCTTTAGCTAGTCTATCTGCAATCTCATTTTCTTCTATTCCAGAGTGGCCTCTAACATGTACAAAATGAAGCTCTAATTTATCTTTAACCTGCTTTATATAGTCTCTATATCCCTGGGTTATATTGTTTTTAGCTTTCCATTCTCCTGTTGCCCACTTACCAATACCTTCATAATCGTAATATATTGTTAACTTTTTCATATTTAAGCCTAATGCCATTTTAATAACAGCTAAGGCTCCACATAATTCTCCAGCAACATTTCTTAGTTTAGAATATTCTGGGTCTCTTCCGTTGCCCTGAAATTTATGTTCCACATATTCATTTACCAATATGCCACCATAACCATATACTCCAGTGTCTTCATTATAAGACCCGTCTATAAATGCATAATTTGTTAACTGATTTTCAGGCTTTTTATTATCTTTAATGGGTTTCTCATTTTTAATATAATTTTTTGCCTCTTTTACTGTTTCAAACTTTTTAAATTCGGCATTTGGAAATCCAATAACGAATTCTTTACATTCATTCCAAGTATTGTAAATTCCAGGAACTTTTCCTTTTCTTACAGCATAACAACTCATTAAGCTTTACCTTCCTTTTTTGTTTTTTTCTATCCCAATTTTTATTTAACCAGTTAATGTACTTTTCTTTATTTTTATTAACAAAACAATCTTTGTTAAAAGTCATTAATTTGGATATGTTTTCATCTGGTTCTATATTAAATATGTATTTTCTAAAATCAGTCATTATTTTGTTATAAACACTAACCCAATAATTATATTTAGCATCAATATCTTTTTTGCTTTCAATATCATATTTTGTAAGTTTTTGATTTTCTGTTGATTTTTCAAATAGTTTTTTGCTGACTAAACAACTTTGCAGAATATGCTCAATCATAGTTTTTTGTTCTATATAATAATTATAATTTTTTGTTTCTTCCATTTGTTTTTCCTCATAATAGTGCAACTAAAACCATCGAGGTTAAAGCTAATACCAAACTAAGAATAACTATCCATAATCGGTTAAATATTAAACCATACATTATTCCTGAACCGCCAATCAACAAAAGTAATAAATAAAATATAATAATAAAACATCCCTCCTTTGTTAAAATATATATGTTGTGGATTTAATAATCTTTAAATACCCCCAAAAACGGGGATTCTTGCTATTCATCTTCATATTTTAAATAACATTCCGATGTATTAGTGCAAGTTCCTTTTCTTCCTATTCCTTTTTACTCTTTTCTTTTGAATAATTGCATTTGTCCAATATTTATAAGTTTTTTCTGAAATAATATCTGGTATCATACTATATAACTCATCTAAAATTCGATAAAAAGCCATAGCGTACTCAGACAATCCTAAAAGTCGTAAAGAAATAAGAATTCTTGTAATTCTTAAAAAGTTATGATTATTAGGAGTTAGCCAATTTTTTGCTCTTTCAGAAAATACAGAGGAATATTCGCACTTAATTATTTCCGGAGTCTCAATCAACGTGAACCCATAGAATTGAAGCATTCTTATAAACATATTTTCAAATTAATTCTTGCTTTCAGTCCATTCTCTCCATTAATCCACTTTATTTCTTTTTTTGATAAAATGGGAGCTATAGGATTAAATCCACTAGGCGTTTTAAGAGGAAAAGCATATTGAATATAATCATGTTTGAATTCTAATTGGTCATCAGTAAAATGCATAAGTTGATATATATCGTATTTCTTATTCATTGCTCCTGATAAAAAAGCAGAGCAAGGACCTGGGTATACCGAGTCACTAACTGTCTTTATTTTTTTCATCTTTCATTCTCCTTACTGTTCTCAAGTTTTGAAATACATATTTTTATATTATATAGTATGTTAAATGGTTATAAAAAAAAATGGGAGCGTATATGCTCCCATTAAAATTAAGCCAATTTTTCTGTTGGCTGATTCTTTTTCATAATACGATATTCTATTTTATCGTTTTTCATATGTAATGAGACATTTGTTACATTCTCCAAATCTGGCAATGTGAACATTAAATCTGTCATACTTTCTTCAAGTATTGACTTTAATCCTCTGGCTCCTGTTTTATTCTCATGAGCCTTTTTTGCAATATAAGACAATACATCTTTAGACACACTAAGTTTTACTCCATCAAGTTCAATAAGCTCTTTATACTGCTTTACTATAGAGTTCTTAGGTTCAATTAATATTCTTTCTAAATCATTCTCTGTTAATTCTTGCAATTCTACAATCACAGGAAATCTTCCAACGAATTCAGGAATTAATCCATATTTAGTAATTTCTTTAGAGGTTATTTTCTCTGGTTTTGTTTTTACTTCATCTATTGAATTAAATCCCAAATGTTTAATTGTTTCAGTTTCTTTCATTGTAATATCTTCAAAAGCTCCTCCACATATAAAAAGAATATTACTTGTGTCAATTTCTATATTATTTCCATATGGATGCTTCCTTCCGCCATTTGAAGGAACCGTTATTTTAGCTCCCTCTACAATTTTAAGAAGTGCCTGCTGAACTCCTTCTCCTGAGACATCTCTTGTCGTTGATGTACCTTCACTTTTTCTTGCAATCTTATCTATTTCATCAATATATACAATTCCATGTTCAGCTCTTTCAATATCTCCATCTGCTGCCTGAATTAATCTATAGATAATGTTTTCAGCATCATCACCCACATATCCAGCTTCGGTTATAGAAGTTGCATCTGCAATAGCAAATGGAACATCAAGTATATCAGCACAAGTTCTTGCTAATTCAGTTTTTCCTACTCCGGTTGGACCTATCATCATAATGTTGGATTTCTGAATATTTGTTTTATTCTCAAAAATTCGTTTATAATGATTATAAATACCAACTGAGAGAACCTTCTTTGCATTTTCCTGCCCGATAACTTTTTCATCTAATAACCCTTTTATCTGTGATGGCGTTTTGATGTTTATTCTCTTAATTTTATCATCCTTTTTGGTTTCGTCATCGCTTAAAGAGTCAATCATTTCTTTTAAACAATATCCACATATGTTCAAATAAAATGGTCCCATATCAATTGGAACTTCTTTTTTTCGTTCTTTTCCGCAAATATCACACATATTATTTCTCCTTTTTTAATAAATTACTTAATCGAAAATAGTATGTGAAATATCGCTTTTATATAAAAAAAACAATAAAAAAACTACTCTTAGTTAGACTAAAAGTAGTTTTTAGGGAAATATTTATTTGAAAACCTGACTTTTTTCAAAAAATTCTAAAACAAAGTTTTTTGCAAATTCAGATAGAGATTTTTTATCTTTTAAATCACCTTCATAAAAAACATATCCGGCTTTACAATATAAATCATTTAATAAAGCCACGGCATCGTGAAGTATATCAAACCAAATATCATTTTCAAAAGCAATTTGTTTTTGCTGCTTATTAAATTTCAATAGTTTTATCTGGTTTTCTGTGACTCTCAGAACATACTGATTAATAGTATTAAGTTTAATACTAAGTAAATCTAACATATCGTAGTCATTTTGATAAAATTTAATTATGTTTTCATAATCTTCTTTATACATTAGACTTCTCCTAACTTTTCTATTTCAGTGAAATAAAAATCTTTATATGCTAGTAATTGATTTATTTCTGATATTTGAGTCATAAATTCATTAATATCATCTACATGCACTGAATTAATAAATGTTAAATCTATGTAACTGTAAGAATCAACACAATCAGGTTTATTTAATATTTTACTAATGTTTCCTCTTGGAATTAATGTTCCCGTTTTGTCTTGTTTATCACGAATTGTTACTGTCAAATCTTCATTAGTCTTATAAACTAAAATTTCATAGTTGGAATATTCATATCGTATACAATTATATATTCCAGGACGTTTAGTTTCTCTGATTTTTTTAATATCTTCTAGTTTCAACGTTCTTCCTCCAAAAAATGTGTAATAATATCTTTTGATTGTATTAAATCCTTTTGATTCAATACAAATTCTGAATTTGTAAGATTCTTATTTTTTGACTTATTTGATTCATAAAATGTTCTTACAACATCTATCGCAAAATCAGCAACAGCATATCTATCATTAATATCTCCTTGAAAAATAGGAGGCAAGTTATGATTTTCACACAATCTATTAAGCTGTGAAACAGCGGAAATACAATCTTCATGAGCTATCTTTCTAGCTTTATCTAATTGCATAACTTTGTATTGAAATAAGCTTGTGTCATCCCAATATCTTTCTTTCAATGCTGGAGTATCTATTGCTTCTTTGACCACAGAATTAACATAATTTAATGGTTTTATCATTCTTTCCTGTATAAATTCTAAATCGTCAGGGTCATCTTTATATGCTTTTAATAAATTAACATAATTTTCAAGATTCACTTTATCACATCCTTTCCTATAAGGATAGTATGTAGAATGGAATCCTGAGATTATTTTTTATTAGATTTACGTCACATTTATATCTCAGCATATACGGTCCTCCTGTTCTAATAAAATACTCAATCATAGTATGTAAAATTTTGTTTTAAGATAAAAAAAAGGACCACCAAGTAATCCTTTTTCATTTTTATATTATTTCTCAAACAAACTAATCATTTAACTCATTGTAACAATGAATTATTTTTCCCGTGTTATTTGAAACATCAATATTGAAAAAACGTCCTAATTTCATTGCCAAATAATAAGTTTTTCTCATAATTGCTTTTTGTTTATCTGTAGGCTTTTTAATATATTCAAATCCATAATGGCTTTTTGAACACATTACTCTGATAGCACCTCTTCGCATCATTTCATTTAAAGCCTCTGTTCCTGAACGCTTTCTAAAATATTGCCCAACTATTCGATGGTCTTCATCTCTCATATAACCCATATAAGATAAATTAACCAAATCTCCATTTGGTAATAAATATCCAGCTAACTCAATATTATCTGTAAGTCCAAAATCTCTAACGAGTTTTTCTTCTACCGTCATTTGTATCTCCTTTTTTATAATAAATTTCTCAAAGATAGTATGTAAAATCAATTTCTTACTTAAATTGCAAATAAAAAAGTGAGCAAATGTTGCTCACTTTTTTTAGACACGATAAATATAAGTTATTTCCAGTTGGTCCTAATAGTTCCATCTGGATGAATAATAATTTTCTTTGGGTTATATTGTTATCTCATCAATTTCTTCAGGACTTTGGGCTTTTAAAATTTTCTTTTCTAATTCAAACACACTTTCCATTTATATTACATCTTCTAACCTTTCTTGTTACTAACATTTTAATATCTTGCCAAAACAAACGTTCTGCATTTTTGTTCCATCTGACATAATTGTTGTAGAAAGCTGTGCTATCTGTCCGTGATTACCAACCTCTTCATCAGGAAAAGATTCGTTAATTAATTCAATCAATTCTCTTTTCGTTAATGCCGTATGTACCACGGTTTCAATTACATTTCTATTTTCCATTTATATTACCTCTTCTAATCTTACTAACAAATCATTTTTCACTTCGACTATTGCATTCAATCTTGATTCAGTTGCACTAACCTTGCAAGCTTCTACATTATAAGTCATTTGCTTTTCTAGTTCAGATTCAAGTCTGTCAATTTCTGTATCAAGTTCATTGATATATTCTCTTATCTTTTCTCTCATATCTGGTTGATTTTCATACTGATATAGTTTTTGTAGTGGTTCTTGCATTTTTTGATTAGAATCTAAATCGGCTTCAGTATACACAAACATACACTGATTTTTTATAAATGGCATCTTTAATTTCTGTATTAATTTACTACTCATTTCTCTACTTTCATTTAATTAACATTTTGCTTACATCTTTTGCATTGTCTAATCCAAGTTCTACCAGTTTTTTCATCTGAGAATCTGTTAAGACATAATCGCCTCCGACATATATAGCGTAGTGATTTTTTGTGTCACACGGGTTATAAATCTTACACCAACCATGTTCTTCAAGATATTTTTCTGGATTATTTGTTTCAAACTGTCCAAAACAAATATCATAAGCTAAAGAACTATGACCCTGATAGTCACAATGAAAATATCGTCCATCCGGAGAAATAAATCCAAACTTTGAATTATGTTTTGACTCTTTTTCTTGTTTAATAGACTCTGCGATTTTTTTTGATTCTTCATACTTGTAAATCCCCGTCTGCGGGGTGTTGTATTCTTCAAAAAAAATTCCATATTAAATTATTCTTTACAGGCTTTTCTTCATAGTCTCTGAACTAACGTTTTTAAATATAATTTTATCATTGAGAAAATTATTTTGACACTTCCCAGAGCTAAAGTTCAGGGGATTCAAGTGTAGTTTAGTAACTTACGCTACCCTTATACGCTTAGGACTTGCCAATAGCCCACTAGACAGTTCTTCTATTGTGAAGTTCTGCTTACAAAAAAATTGCAGCGGGAAAGCCCACGACTTTAGTCGTGGGAGTATGTCAAAGACCGTTTAAAATCTTTATTATAACCTACAATAAGAGTACCTATCTGATGTTCAATACAATTGTTGATAATGTATCTTGCCGACTTTTTGATATTTATATGAATGGTATTAAGCCTAAACGATAAAAACTCAAAAGGCTATTGATAATTAATCTATTACTTTTATTTAAAAAAACCACCTCATATGAGATGGTTTTTTTGAGATTTAATCATCAAGTGGAGCCGTATACAAAGTACGTATTGTATACTTCACAGGACCCCACTTATAAGTGGTTTCCTTGGCATAAGGAGTTTCTCCCTCTTCAAGAGTCTCCTTTTTTTCCACTTTATGCATTGGTACAGCCAATGTTTTGTCATCGTCAATAGCGATGACAAATTCATTGTTTTCAACCGCTACCACTTCATATGTGGTAGCAGCGATTTCTGTACCATGTGCTTTCATCCCATTATATAATGGAATGAATCCAACCCCTATTAGGATAAATCCTATTAAAGCGATTGGTAATGCAAATATACTATCTGCATCAATTAATTTCACTATCCCAAATGAAATAGCGAAAATTAATATACACCCTACTACAGCGTAGAGTGCATAGAAACAAACCTCGTTCATATTTGTTTCCTCCTTCCGACATAATTAACTTTCAAATATAGTATGTTAAATCATATTATAAGATAAAATTAATACGTAAGGAGGATTTAATCCAGTCGTTCAAATGATAGGAATAGCAAATAAAGACGACCTATCAACATGCTTATTAATAAGAATATCCAGCAATATTTCTTCATCATTGTCATTATCTGACATAACCCATTTTTGGATATTATCTTCTTTGTAGCAATAAAGATTTTTTGGGTGTTTTTTCATATAAATTTTCTCACTTTCTAACTTATTTCTTGATATATATATTATGGGGTTACAAAACTTACTCTTAATAAATTAAAAATTAAATTATAACTGCTAATAACAATTTATTTTTCATAAACACCAATGCAGAGCTCTTTATCAGAATATCCAATATCCTGGAATTCCAAATATCCATCAATCATTTCCCACGGATAAGGATAACCCCTTCCTGTAAGTTCTTTTTCAGGAATTTTTTTCATAATTCTGATGTCAAGTTTATAATCGTCATCTAAGTCATTTAAGATTTTTCGTAATTCTCCAACAGTTTTTATCATTTTTTTGTCACCCTTCTTCACAGTAAATCATCATTTATTTCCACCCAATATCTCTTGGTGTAATTTTAATATAGCAATTAGCTGACTTTGATTTTCCAATATTTACACCAATAAGAATGTCTGTGCTTCTTAGTTCCATTTCTGTGCTAGAAATTTTACAAAATTTTGTAATATACCAAGGAAGTTTATTTTTAATCCATGTCATTCTCATTGATGCATTATTATTAAGTTTTTCGTACAAAGAATACATTTCATTTTTCTGTGTGACATATTTTTGTTTATCGTCAACAATTTCTTTCATACATTCGTTTTTCATTGCAACATACATATTTCCAAGACTATCTGATAATGATGTAAGTTGTTCTTGGATATTTTTTAATTGTTCATAGTCATAGCTTTTCATTTTATCTGCTCACTTTCTTCTTGTGAAATCATCGTTTCCTTGGGTTTAATACTTCTTTCAATTCTTCTCTATTATGATAAGTTTTATCGCCGCATTCTACCCAATAAGCTTTTGGATGATTTTTTATAAACTGTATAACTTCATCTGTTATAGTGTCAGTTTTGAAAAATTTGATTTTATAACCTACGTGGCATCGCTTATCTTTTATTCTTACAAGTACCATTTCTGCACCTCTTATTTTAGTTTTCTTTTATTTTATAGTACCCTTTGCCAATATGTTCTACTTTATCAGCTACGTTCTTAAATGGCTCTGTTCCCGTCCATTTCCACTCACTACCATAATAAAAATCTTTTACAGGTTTATGGTCTGATGCATCAACTCCATTTACCTTTTTTATGCGTTTTTCTCCAGTTTTATTATTTTTCATATGAACTGCCAATTCCATAATTTTTACCTCCAATCTTACCAGTAAATCCTCATTTCATATGTCTACCATCATATCTTTTATAATTTAATTCCATCAGCAGGAAGCCCAAATTCTTTCGCCAGTTCATCAAATACATCGTCTGGCATCTGGCTCAGAGTATCTTCAATATCTTCTCTGCTGAACCCATGCGGTGCATATCCGAAAAACTCTTCAATCTGTTCATCATTTGCTTTATTTAATAAAAAATCAATCATCATTTCTTCAATATTCATCTTAAATCTCCTTTCATAATCCAAAAAACTCTTGATTCAAAATAAGTTCTCGCAATTTTATGAGCTTCATCTTTTGAATTTGTATTTACTTCAATCAATTTATTATTTAGTTTCCTTGTCCTGCGACGCTTGTGAATACTTCTTTTTTAAAGTTTCAATGTCATTAGATGGTAAATTAAATGGTTGATATTTTGCATATTGTTTTTCAGTTAATTCTATTTCTGCATCTTTTATGTACTGCCTTTTTTGAGATTTGCGGGTTAAATAAATGCCGATATGAAGAAAAGTAATATTATAGCTCCCATTATCAGGTATGCTATAAATTCTTTCAATTCCTCTTTAATTATTTTTTTATTCATTTTAATTTCCTCCAGTTTTTATAACTTTTGAAATAGTATGTTAAATATAAAGTAGAAATAATAGAACCAGAAAAAATTAATATAAAAAGTTAACGTTAGACTTATTTATAATTTAGCTGACAAACTCCGAAGCTTTAGTCTCGAAAAGTGTCAATTAATCATTTCAATTTTATAATCTTCCCACAAATAGAAATGCCCGTTTTCATAATAAACAAAAGCAATACTGTCAGAATATAATGTATCTGTATAGGTTATCGTTTTTAATGGATTTTTTATTTTTTGGCAAAAAGCAATTTTACGATTTGTTTCATAAGATACATCTATATCATATTTTGATAATTTTACTTTGTGCGGAATTACAAAAATATTATTCAAATAATCATTTGTAAATCCATAGTATAATAATTCTGTATTTTGAGGAATGACACAATAATCATCATATATTGAAATAAAATATGAAATGGCAGCAGCAGTATATTGATATCCATTTAATCTTCCCTGCATATATATGTCATCACATAAATTAAGTCTTACAGAAATATACTTATCCAAATCCTGCCCAGTTCGTTTTGTCGCTCTTTGTGAAATAAATGATAAGAATATAGCATCCAAATATTCCTGAAAATTTTCTTTTTCTTCATATTTTTCAATACCTTTTAATACAACCTCTGGAAGTTCATCTTTTTTTAGAATTTTAGAATTTGATACAGTTATGTTAAATTCCGTTATTTGAAGGTTAAAGCTTGCAATACTTTCATCATTATCAATCTTTTTTAATTCCCATAAACTCATCTTTGGTCATAGTCCCTTTCTCTTTTTGCGTTCAAATATTTGTAATTAGCAAAATCTATTTCTGACTTAGCAATTTCCAAATAATGATTTGGAATCTCAAATAAGTCATAACTCTCTTCTACAATTTCTTTTAATTTCCTTATGTCTAATAATTTTTCAGGCATATATTTAATATAAGGAAGTTGCCCTTCTATTGATTTCCCAAATAGTTTCATTTCTGAATTTTGTTTTATATGAGGATTTAATTTGCCTTTATATATTCTATAATTTCCAAAAGAATTCCCATTATCATATGCCGGGACAACACCTAAAACTTTTAGTGTTTCAGCATCTCTATAATACGAAATTTGCATTTCATGACAATCTGTATCATGTATAGCTACCCCTAATCTTATTTTATGCAATACATCTTCCAAAAGGTTATTTTCCTGAAACCATTCATATAATTTATTGGCATTATAATATCCTGCATTAGACAATTGCAGCATTGATACCATTTCAGTATTTGAATCCGTTATAAAACAAGGGCATGAACACATTATTTTATTATCTAATTCTATTGCTGAATATCTAGTATGTGGAATTCCTGCGTAATCAGCAATCCTTGATGCTGCCACTTCATTTGCCGAACTTACATTATCATTTAGAAAATCATATTTTAATAATGAATTAATACCATCTAATGGAACCCATAGTTTAGGAACATTTCCGTTTGTTGTTATATCTGGAATGTTAAGATTTTCAGAAATCCCATTTGCAAGTTTTTTTTCTAAATAGTCTAAAGCAAAACCATTATCATGAAAATTAACGTCTTCCCACGTTAATGTTGATTCTTTTGTTTTGTACCAATAACAATCTGTTAAACTTACGCCCAAACTCTTAACATAAGCATCTGAAACTGACATATTTAATGTTTTTTCAATATTGTAAACATCCTGTCTTAATGAAGGTATAATTCGCCGCATGTTCCAATTAGTAAAATATTTGTCTGTTAACATTGAAGGTATTGGATTCAAATAATCGCAAGCTCCGATTGGCATATGCAAAACATTATATATATTTTTTATATGTTTTTTATCTTCAGAAACTTCGGCTACAACAATGTTTTTGTGCATTAAATACATAGATTAGCATTTCCTTTCCGCTTATTTTGATATTTTAAAATTCAATTATAGTATGTAAAATAAAAAAAGAGTAAGTATATTTTTCCAATGTCATTAAGTTAAGCACTTGATAGTACAAATTAAAAGACAGTCACATTCCAATTTATAGAAAATTGGCTGTCTTTTTTAATCTTGCATAATGGGTCATTGTGTGTTAATATATAATCATAACAAGGAGGAACCGGTTATATGCATTTGTCAAAGATTAAAATACAGGAAATTATGGAGAAGCAAGGCATTTCAACATTTAAAGAATTAGCGGAAAAACTTGAAATTACACCAAATCAACTTTCTGTCATGCTTTCATCAAATTATAATCCATTAAAAAGTCGAGTCTCTGATTTGTGTAGAATACTTAACACAGACATCGCATCTATAACAGAAACAGCTAATACATCTAACAGTAGCATTATCACATCTATAGATGGTAATTATGTTACCGCTATCGAACTTTTTGCGGGAGCTGGTGGGCTTGCTTTAGGATTGGAACAGGCAGGTATAAATACCCTTGAGCATGTGGAATTAGATAAAGCCTGCTGTGAAACGCTAAAAATAAACCGTCCAAATTGGAATGTGGTATGTGATGATATTCATAATGTGGATTTTACAGTTTATCGAGATAAAGTTGATATAGTCACAGGTGGCTTTCCCTGTCAGGCTTTTTCACAGGCTGGTAAGCGTCTAGGTTTTGATGATACCAGAGGAACTCTTTTTCATGAATTTGCCCGTTGTGTGAAAGAGGTACATCCTAAAATGTTTATGGCAGAAAATGTAAAAGGATTGTTATCACACGACAACGGAAGAACTCTTGCTACTATCATTAGTGTGTTTGAAGATTTAGGTTATACAATTGGCAATAGAAAACAAATTCTTAATGCCTGTTATTATGGTGTAGGTCAAAAGAGAGAACGTATAGTGATAATTGGTATAAGAAATGACATCAATACTGTTTTTTCATATCCAGAACCAGAAGAAAAGCCAACTACTTTAAGAGAGGCTTTAAAAGATTGTCCTAAAAGTGAAGGAGTTTCTTATAGTGAAAAGAAAAGGAAAGTGTTTGAATTGGTTCCTCCTGGTGGATGCTGGGTCGATTTACCAGAAGATGTAGCTAGAGATTATATGGGAAAGTCGTATTATTCTGGTGGAGGAAGACGTGGCATGGCAAGAAGAATTTCTTGGGAAGAACCATGTTTGACATTAACATGTAGTCCATCGCAAAAACAAACAGATAGATGTCATCCAGATGAAGCAAGACCGTTTACAGTTCGTGAATATGCTCGCATTCAATCATTTCCTGATGATTGGAAATTCTGTGGCGGAATAGGAAGCCAATATAAGCAAATTGGAAACGCCGTCCCTGTAGAAATGGCACGGCGTTTGGGTGTTCAGCTTGTAAAAGCTATTAAAAATATTAAAAACTAATATTATTTCTTTACTTTGTAAAGTTTTGAGACAGCTTTTGAATTGTATCGTTTAACAATTTAGAGCTGTCCATTTCTTTTGCAACCTCAGCAAATGACGAAATTAATTTATTGTAAAAATCCTCGTCTCCTGTAAGACGATACCAAAACTCTTTTCCAATATAAACAGGGTAATGATAATCAATTTTTTTATAGTTAGCACTTAAATCTTTAGGCTCTCCATAAAATACACCAACCATACAATTTTCAGATGATATATTTAAGTTATTAGTTCTTGAAAGTCTAATAGCTGCTGAAAAATGGTCGCAAATTGTTTTTACATCATCTTTATTGATTGTCTGCGGTCCCGCTTTAATTTGGCAATATTTTTTCTTTCCGTCAATACAATCAATAAATTCTATATCCATGCCATCTACTAATGAACCGTTTCCAGCTAATACCTGACCACAATATGCTTGCATTTTATTACCAAAAGTAGTTGTTATGGACGTTCCTAAAACTCGTGGATAAATAAGAACTTTAGCAAGGCTTTCTGGGTCAGAGTTTCCAAAAGCGAATTGGGCTAAGTATTTATGTATAAAAGGATTTATGTTAAAATTATTTATAGTCCCGAGTTTAGTTGTGTTTTTGATGTGACTTTCAACTATTTCATCTTTAAAAAACCTTTTAGACTTTTCCAAAATAAGTAGTCGTTCTTGTTCGGTCATAATAGCCCTCCTTAATATTTATTATTAGGATTATTACATAGGGCGTTGAGGGTACGCAAATATTATAATATATATTAATATTTCAAATCCACATATGTTGCAAAATGACAAATATTATGTTACTATAATTACGTATCATTATAGAAAAAAGAAAAGCATCTGCTTCTCCGACCAAAGATTAACAGATGCATTTTCTTTAAATTATTTAACTCAACGGCACTTGCGCACCAATTCGTTACTGCTCTTACAAATATTATAATACATCAGTCCGAAAGGATTGTCAACGACCAATCATATACAAAATTCAACAAAATTGCTCGTATTTGAGCAGTTTTCTTTACATATCTGTAACGAATTTCCAAGTAAAGCAAGCATCCTTTGAGCCAAAGGCAGGTGATGTCTTATGTTTTCTGACCAACAACTGAATACTGCGTTAGGACAGTTAGATTCTGTAATTGATGATGTGACATCCCATATGCAGGATTTTATAAAATCTCCTAATGACTTTACCCGTAATCGCAAACTCAATGCGGCTACAACTATTAAAGTTACCCTAAATATGCAGGGAAACAGCTTAAATACAGAACTGATAGATGCTTTTCCAAGTCTTGATGACCGCATGACGGCATCCGCTTATGAGCAGCAGAAAGCCAAGCTCACGCCAGACGTATTTAAGTATATTTTTGATGCATATAACAAAACGCTTCTCCAACCTCATACTATGCAAGGCTACAGAGTGTTTGCAATAGATGGCTCAGACTTTAATCCACCATATCAGAGTAAATCCGCATTTGTAATGAATACAGCAAACGGCAGACCTCGTAAAGATGGAGAACCGATAAAGCCTTTCAGTCAGATACATGCTAATATGCTCTATGACTTGGAGAACCGTACATATCAGGATTGCATTTTACAGCCCAAATCCCAGTCAAATGAGCGTGAGGCTGCTATTGATATGCTCAAAAACCTTGATGTAGGCAAGTTCATAGTTCTCATGGACAGAGGATATGATGGTTTTAATATGATTGAAAACTGTAACCGCATTGAAGGATGTAATTATGTTATCCGCACCAAGACTGGTCATGGTGGTATCAAAGAAATCGCAAATCTTCCTGATAAAGAATGCGATGTTGAAATGGATTTTAAGATAACGACTTCCAACAGATACTACATGACATACAAGGATACTGAGGCAATCCATCTCGTAAATAGTCCAAAGCGACACTATAAGAAGTATTTCTCTCCAAATACGAAGAATCAGCGTTGGGATTTCGGACAATTCTGCCATGTAAAATGCAGAGTCGTGAAATTCCGTATCAATAATCCTGATACTGGAAAGGAAGAATGGGAAGTGCTGCTTACAAACCTCAATCGGTTTGAATTTCCATTACGCAAAATGAAAGCATTGTATCACAAGAGATGGGATATAGAGACTTCTTTCAGAGAATTAAAATACGCACTTGGCGGTGTACAATTCCATTCTCGTAAAGATGATTTTGTTTTGATGGAGCTATATGCTCATTTTATCATGTTCAATGCTGTTTCTCGCAATATTATGTGTGCTTCTGTACCACAACAGAACGATAACAAACATACATATGCTATCAGTTTCAAAGAAGCCTGTACGATTACACGGAAATACTACAGACTTCACAACAATGAACCACCAGATAGAATATATGCTGAGATATTAGCATATACCGTTCCAGTCAGAGAAGGACGCTCCGATAAGCGAAACATGAAGCCGAAATCAGCGGTCTGGTTCGTATACCGTGTTGCTTAATTGAATATTGGACAAGCCTTTATTTAGGTTGACTGTATAAAGTCAGCCTTATTGTCACGCCTATTTTTATACAAAATAAAATACCTACCGAAGAATTTCTTCCACGATAGGTATTTTTGATTTTTAGACCGTCTTAACTAAATAGAAATTTAGTGGCTGACAATATCATATCGCATGTCAAGACCTGTAAATGGTCTTAACTTAATGACATTGGTATATTTTTCTTACTCTTTTTTGGTGTCATTTAAAATGGCAATTCCTCATCAGGAATATTGGCAAACACGCCCTCTGCAGCACTTGGTTCAAGTCTGCCCGCTGTCTGTGAATATCCACCTTCACCGGCACTATTCTTGTTCTCTACAAATTCATGGTCTTCAACTACAACATCTGTTGTATAAACTTTCTGTCCATCTTTGTTTGTATAACTGCCAGTCTGTATACGACCTGTTACAGCTATCTTGGTTCCCTGATGAAGGTATTTTTCTGCAAATTCTGCTGTTTTTCCAAAGGTAACACAGGAAATAAAATCGGCTGTTGGTCCACCTTCTGGTTTAATTCTTCTATCTACAGCAAGTGTGTATCTCGCTACGCAAGTTTTTTCTCCTGTATAACTAATGTTTGGGTCTTTTGTTAAACGTCCCATTAAGATTACTTCGTTCATAATCTGCCTCCTAATTATAATATTTTTATACAGTCATAGTATGTAAAATGAAATATATAAATAAAACGAATATTTAATTATTTACTATCCATTTATTTTTTTATTGGCTCCAAAAAGAAATCGCTTCCATTATTAGTGAATACCAAAGCACATTCTTTAAATTCTCCGTCTATTAGTACCTGCACCTTTGTATTTTGTGTTTTTTTCGCTGTTTGATTTCCTATTCTTTTCCATAATTTAAACCAAGTGATAGCTTTTTTCATTTTTCATTTTCCTCCATTTTTAATTTCACTTTTTTCTTTTGATGTTATAACATTCGCCGTGACGTCTGGTTCGGTGATTGTGATTGTATAATCAATGTCTTTATAGTTCCATTTTGTCGCTACCGTACCAAGGTCAATAGTAACTTCATATATTTTTTCATTATATACAAACTTTTTCTTACCATTTTCCTCTTCGGATTTATCTACAAATACGCATCCTTCATAATAATCGGATATTATATTTTCACAGTTATTTATAGCCTTGTGACGCATGATTGCATAAGAACATGCATAAAAACATAAGGCAATAAGTAATAGACAAAGCAATGTTGGTAAAAAAATATGTATTAATCTTTCGGAATCCCACTGATTACGATTGTCAAAAATAATAAAAATAATATATACAACTGCTAATACTAGCGTAAATATAAATAAAAATAATGGCATAATTATCCTCCCTATTTGAGATTTATTTTCCTTATATATATGTTATGGAATTTTATAAGAAGTTTTTGTTTTCTATATATGCTTTTCATATATAGAAAAAATTTCTTTATTTATGTATCCAATGGATGAGTTGAATTCACTTTTACAATGGTCGCATATATAAATTACTTTTTTCATATTTTATTTTTAATTTCATTTTTTATTTTGATGTTATAACATTCGCCGTGCCGTCTGGCTCGATGATTGTGATTGTATAATCAATGTCTTTATAGTTCCATTTTGTCGCTACCGTACCAAGGTCAATAGTAACTTCATATATTTTTTCATTATATACAAACTTTTTCTTACCATTTTCCTCTTCGGATTTATCTACAAATACACATCCTTCATAATAATCAGATATTACATTTTCACAATTATTTCTAGCTTTACCCGCCATAAATAAGTACGAACTCAACGCAGTAAACAATAAAAGAATTGTTGAGATAAAAAAACTATGTGCTAAAATATCACAAACTAAACCAGTTTTTCTTTACCATTCATAAGTTTCAAAATAAGGTATTTTTTCTGCGTCACAATCTAAACATAAAGTCTCGCAATCTAAATCTCTTGCAAATAAAATTAAGCGAGCTAAATCATGAGGGATTGTTTGAATTTCTGCTTTAAAAATTGAATTTCTATCAATTGTTATGTACCATCCATATTCGGATTTCTTATACACGCATAATCCTAAACAATTCGTTGTAGGGTCAGAGTCTAGTTTTTTTGCGGTATTCTCTGTAATATGAGCTGTTGATAATGTTATCATTTTTGTTATTTCCATAATTTATTTCTCCTTTTCGTATATTTCTAATAATTCCATGATTTCAGTTGGTTTCATGTATATGTCATTCCAATCATAATCTTCAGTCCCATCTTCAAGCTGTCTTGTTGGGGAAAAACTTGCAATTGCTAAATCTGGTTTTAACATATTCAGTGGAAACGTCAGCTTAATTTCCATTGCTATTGCTTCAGGATATTGCACTGAAGTATACTTTGAAAGTTTAGTTTTATTTTCCACAAAATAAAGTTCTGTTTCATTTGTGTAATTATTGTCGTAACGTTCATCAAATTTTGCCATTTTGTTTTAATCTCCTTTTTTTATAGTATTATTTTAAATAGTATGTGAAACCCACCTCATAAATAAAAAAAAAGGATTCGCTTTCACGAATCCTCTTTGTTTAATTAAGTATAGTTATTTTAGAACAACGTATCTTACCCCCGTCATGTACAACCCTGGCTTACGTGGGATATGCATTGTAGCACGTCGCTTTTCTTCGTTCATCTGGATGTGATAGCAGAACTGGGAATACATAAGTGGCTCATCGCCATTCATTTGGCATTCCTCACAGTATTCCACCCAGAGAAGTTTTTTGTTTACTCCGTTACGGAGCAGTTCCTTTCGGATGTAATCATAGTCCGGCAACCTTTTATTGGCTGTCGTTTTAGTCTTAGGAAAAAGTAATTCCTCAAGACGAGCGTCGGTCATTTCTGGTCCAAGCGGCCAAGAGATTTTTAATTCTTTGGCTTTCTTTAGAACCTTTGACACGGTGTTTCTGGACACGCCGCAGCTTTCGGCGATGGTCCGTTCACTAATCATCAGACTTTGCAGGCGGATGATTTCACGATATTTGGTCATTGTTTTGACCTCCTTCATCTGTATTTACACCAAAGGTGCATAAATACAGTATAAAGGATAATGAATAAGGTGGCTCTGAGAAACCGGAATGGTGGCTCTCAAACTCCGGATTGCTGGCTCAAATCAGCCCGGAATACTCATTTAGCCATTTCAAATCCTCCACATATAATAAAAAAATTTCATTAATAGTATGTTGAATGTTGTTTATTAATAAAAAAAAGAGACACTGAATGTCTCTCTTTTATTTTTTATTTATTTTTTTATTCTCCTTCTAAATCGCCGTTTCAGTTCTATAATTAATACAATTCTAAAGTCTAAATTGAGACATGTTATTAACTGTTTTATATTTATAACCTCTAGCTTTTAATACATCTAAAACACCATAGATTTTATCTGTACCATTAAGAAGACCATCTTCTTCTATTTGCTCGCAAATATTTTTAATAACATCATTAGATGCATTGGTATATATCAGTTTTTCTATAGGATAACCTGCTACAAAAGTAAATATTTTTACTAAATGCATTCCTTCTTCTGAAATTTGTTTTTCTAAAACTTTTAATAAAATATTTGTATTAATAGTGCATTTACCATTTTTATGACTATATTGTGTATATCCATCCCCATGTTGTCTTAAAGTAGAAATCATCTCATTAATACTTTCATTATATTCCATAACAAAATTTCCTCCATTTCCGAAATTATCGTTTTATTAATTTGTTTCTAAAACATAGCACAGTAGCGTTTCCTTCGCCATCTATACTATCTAAAGTCACTAAAACTTTTTTGCTGTATTTACTAGGCGTGACAACCACAATTCCATCAGATACTACTCTTACACATCCGTAATCTTCTATTCCTAGTTCATCTGCATAACCATCAACTTTTATTTTATCTCCGGCTTTCATATTTTCCTCCAATCTTATGTTGAACTCTTGCTTTATACAGGGCTACATTATATTATATATCTTTTAATAAATGTATTTTGTTTCTAATTTCATCTCTATTTACAATAATATCTTCTCTATCATCACTAGCAATAAAATTAGACCACCCAACTAAATCTTTTTCAATATCTAGTATTAATTCTTTCTCTAATTCAGCTTTTTCTATCATATTTGAAAAATCATGTAAAATAGGTTTATCTTTTTCTTCTATAATGAATAACGAATATGGTGTAATTACTAAAGTAAACTCTGCTCCTTCTTCGTCAAACCATGCTATTCCTACACCTGTTGCATGATATTGTATAAAAGCATTTAATAAATCAATAGGGACATTTGTTAAATAACTTGGGGTCCCATGAAATGACTTCAAATCAAAATTACACCAACCATTTTTAGGATTACTAATCATATTTTTTCTCCTTATGTTTTTTACATTTAAAATTGTCATATTCTACATAGTTTCTTCTTTTTGTAAATTCGTGTCACTCTCTATTTCTTCATTTATTATATCTTCTTTATTAATATCAATTTTATATCCAGCATTCTGCATATCTGAATAATCATCGAAGCCAGAAGATTCAGCGACAATATCTAAATAATCTTCTAATGGAATTTTACCTAAATTTGTTTTAATATACTTATTCATAATTCCTCCTAAATGCGTTTTCTATAGCTTTCTATATCTTGTTTCCGTATAAGCTTCATATCCTTCTTCTACATCATAACCATGACTAATCTGTGCATATTCTGCTATTTTCTGTTTGATTTCCTCATCTGTAGCATCATCGTCTACATAAAATTCATAATCATAACATCCTAATGCTCTTACATCAATATATCCTGATACTTTTTTCATTTATTTTTTTATTCTCCTTCTAAATCACTATTTCGAATTTATTTTTTTACAACTTATTCTTATACGCCTATTTCTTTTTTCAAAAAATTCTTACTCATAATTCCTCCTAATATAATAAAATTAATATAAATATAGTATGTAAAATATATTTTCATAATAGAAAAAAGTTTTCTAGTATCAACCAGAAAACTTTATCACTTATATATAACATTATTGAATATTTAATTCTTTTTTCTTTTGAAACTTATTGTATGTATCTTATTGTTAATGTTTTTCAATAATTATCCATGCACTTTTCGATACTCATTTCGAGCATTCAACAGATTTTTATTTTCCATCTTTGCTGTTGAAAACTCATTTTCATCTTCGTCACTATTCAGACAAAAGTAATAGGTTTCTTCGTAATTAATTTCTTCGCCTTTAATAATAGTCTTAATAACACGTGTCCTTTCTTCAATCTCATGAACCTTATCACAGAGAGGACATTCCATTTTGATTTTTTTTATAAGATTGCCTCTGTTCATAAATCAGCATCTGCATATACAAACATATACTGATTTTTTATGAATGGCATATTCCAAATTAATTTCTGTACCAAATTATCCATTATCTTTCACCTCCAAAGAAAGTTAAATTTCAACTGTTTTTCTAAGTGCTGACAAAGCATTATACAAAGCATTTGTCTGACATTCAATTAACTCGTACATTCCACTATCTTTTTTCCATATTGTTAATTCTTGCTGATTATTTTGAATCATTTCAGTTATAACCATTACTGTATTATCCAAATTCTTTAATTCTTCTTTTGAATATATATTCCATCCGCTCATTTTTTTCATAATATCATCCTTTCATAGTAAACTTAGATTTCCTTGTATCCTAAAGCTTTTAGACACTGTATAAATCCATTAATATCATCCTCTGGAACCCATTCTTTTTGTTCATATCCATCATCGTTTATATGAACTATATAAAAACGACAAATGTTTAACCCTATGTAATAAGTTTTATTCATTTTATTCTCCTTTTCAAAGCTTATGTCCACAATAAGGACAGAATAACCATCCTTTAATGTCATTACAGCCTTTCTTTATATCTATATTTCCAAGGTGTTTCCCGCAACATTCACAAATTAATTGTGATTGTGGTCCTCCTATATAGTTTGAATAGTATTTAATCATTACAGGCATAATATTAACCTCTTTTCTTTTTTTAAGCAAATCTTTCATATTCTAATGAAAAATGCTTTTCTATTGTATATTTTTTCCCGCAAATATCGCATTGCTTTGTTTCATTAATTTGACATTCTGTTTCATTAACATATATTACTTCTCTGTTTACTATAATATCATCATTTCCATCACTTTTTCCACAGTAAAAACATTTAAGTTTCATAATTCTTCCTCCATATATAATAAAAAATTTCATTAATAGTATGTTTAATTTAACAAATAAATAAAAAGAGTAAGTTATAAAAACTTACTCTTTAAAATAATAAATTTTACCAGAAAACTAAATCATACACCGATTTATTTTCTTTTATAATTTTTTTTATAGAATATATTCTTGTAAAAGGTTTTAAATCTGATACAGATGAATTTCTATCAGCAGCTAATTTTTCTCAAGCCTCTATCTCTGTGTCAGCAATTATAAATCCTCCGGTTAAGCCATCCTGCATTTCAAAAAACCATATTTTATCCATGTTTGTTTAGTTCCTTTCTCATATTGGTTATTTTAGAATATATTTCTCTTTATCATAGAAATAAACATCACCATTTTGGGAATCAACGTTTCATTCTTTCCACCAGACATATTTCTTCTGGAAATGCAAATGTTGTATATCCATTTTCAAATCTGATATTCCACATAGGCAATAACGCTAATTCCATACCTTCGTCTCTATTTACATCTTCCTTTACTCTTCCAATTATTGAGAACTTCATACCTGTTAACTCTGAATCTTTATTGTATATTGACTTAAATGTTTCTGCAAATCCAATACGTTCGTACATATCAAAACAATCATCGACAAAATTACGTTCTTCGTCTTCAGATAAGCCAGCTCTATTTTGAGCTAAATTATCCAATGGCTCACTTGGATTGCTAAGTCCATATCTTTTATATAATTTTTCAAATTCTTTTTGCATTTTTTCTTTCACTCTTCCGTTGAAATTTCTTCATTCTTTTTAAATCCTGTCATTTTTCTACCACAATTCGGACAATATGGAGTGTCTAAACATCCATAAGATGTAAGACAATTAGAACATTTGCATCTTTTCATTCCGTTTTCGTTTTCTCTCCAGTATATCCATTCTGCTCTTCTTTTTAACACTACCGTCACTCCTTTCAAAATCGCCGTTTACTGGATTTTAATATCCATTATTATAAAGAATTTCAGATATATTTCTCTGTGCTGTTTCAGCATTGACCGCTTTATAATAATCTGTTGTAACATCTGTAATAATTCCTGTATCATAATCCCTTAATACATAGACTTTCTCTTTTGTATCAAGATTTTCTACCTCATCATAGTTACTATTACAAAAAGCTGGCAAACAACTCATAATTAAATTATTTGATTTTATAATTTCATTTCTTACATCCTGATATTTCATTCCAACTTTTATAGATGATAATTTAAACATAATTTCCTCTAATCTTCTAAAGAAATCATCGCTTCAAATCTAATCAAATTGAGGTGATACAATCTCTTACCAGTCAATATATTCGTAAAAAAATTCCCGTTTTTTTTTGATTGTCCTTTTTAAACGTTTTTCTGCAATAACTCTTGATTCATTATATTTTTCACAATAAATCGTTATTGCTTCTTCTTTTGAACTTGCTAATATATAAGTTGTTTTGTTATCAGTAAATCTTGGCTCAATAAAAATACAAACTACCATAATTTTTACTCCGTTTTATTTTACTTCATATCCTAAAATCTTCTTTTCAAAGCCATGAGTATTTAAAGACATCCGCCACAACATCCGTAGACTACATTGTTATTAAATACTTCATCAATTTCACCTGCATATTTCCTAAATTGCTCTGGAATCTTGTCAACATGGATAATCCATTCACTATTTGTTACCTTTGGTTGCCAATTACTTGTAAAACTACAAGTACCGCCACTTGACCAAAATTTAGGATATTTTGCTTTATTCCCAAAACTATGTTTAGTTCCATCAATTTCGAGAATGAGCGTACCATTGCATAAACATGGATGCTCTCCATCGTATGAAATAAATTTTACATGACTATTATCATTTCTACCAATTAGCATTTTTCACTCTCCATTCTTTATTTTTTTCTTTTAAATATTTTCCTACTACCCATTTTCTCTCCAGCATATCCCATGCAACAAAATCAATATTGCCTATTTTCATATAGTTTCTCCTTTTTTGGCCATACAAGTAAGCACTAAATTTAAGTCATCACTATCTAATGCCGAACGATACATAATTGGACGTATTTTATCTGGCATTTTCGAAATAATTTCTTTTCGTTTGGCTATTTCTTTTTCTTTTTTATCTTTTTCGCACTGTAAGTCTTCTTCATACATTTCAAGCCATTCTTTAAAATATTCAATCTGATTATCTTTCGTGTCTTTGATGTACTCGTATACCTTTTTAACATTTTCAATTTCTTTCATAAAGTCGTTATACATTTCATCAGTAATGTACTGAAGTGCGGATTTTAATTTCTCATTCCACTCTTCTTTTGTATAATAATCGCCATTACATCTGAAGGATTCCTCTATGTCTATATTTCCTTCGTTATCGAATTCAAGTATATTCGAATATCCAAGATAAAAAACGTTATACATTGTCCAAGACCAATTAATTTTTCCATTTTCTCTTTGGACAAGTTCTTTCTCATACAAATAGAACGATGAAGTTCTACCAATAGAATGACACATTGCTCTAAAGTCAATATTTTGTTCTTCACACCAATCTATAAACTGGTTATAGATTGAATCACAAAACATATAGAAATATGAGTTTTCACTGTATTCTTTATTATCCGCATAACATAACGGAAAATCATTTTTCATATCTTCGCATTCGTAATAACTAGCATCATGCAATTTTAAATCCATTGCGTTAAACATATCTTCATGTTCTTTAATGTAATTTTTAATTCTATTACACTGTTTATTTGCATTAATAATTTCTTTCTCCAACATATTATTCCTTTCTACATTGTTTTAATTACATTTTCAATCTGTGATGCAATTTTATATAATGTCCAATATTTGGCACTGGCTTTGTGTACAATCTCAAATTTACCTGAAATCCGGTCCCAGGTTCTTTTATATTTTTCATTAGACATTTCCATATCAATAACTGAAAGCCTATTTTTCAAACAAGCAGCATGAATTTCTTCTTCTGAATAATAATGTGCTGTTTTGGTGAACCTTTCTTTTTCGGAATCATATAATTCCCTGGTTTCATTATACATTCTGTTATAAAAGTCCATTTCGGCATGTAACCATTCAAGAACATCAATCAGAGCTTTTTTCTCTAAATGGGTTTTGTATTCATCCCCATTAGGAAGTTTAAAAAATACATATTTTTCATTGACTGATGTTATATATTTCTTGTTTTCGTATATATTCATTTTATAGCCTCCTTTTATGATTAAATTGTTCGAAAATAGTATGTAAAATATATTTTCTAAATAAATAAATTTATCAGAGAGAGCAAAAATAAAATAAGAGATTGCCAAAGAAATAACTGAACAATAAAAGGCAGCCACTTTTTTCTTTTTAGAATTGTGGTTGCCTTTTTTATAATGTTTTTTAATTTAATAAATTTTTCTTTCTTGATATTTTCATATTATTATTTCACGTTTTATTCTTTTCTTTTAATTGAATCTAATTTCAAATTTACAATCATCATTATCAGCAAAACCTTTTGCGTTTCTGCATTGCAAATCTAGTAACATAGTTTTAAATGTTTGTTCATTTTTTGTTATTAATACATTTTTAAGTTGTAAATTATTACACATATTTATATAGCTATCATACTTAGAATCCATATTTGATTGTTCCTTTTCACTCTTTACATTTTAATCGAAATAATAGCTTCATCTATAAGCCAGTTAATGGTAGATAAAAGTTTTTCTTGCAATTCTAAATACCATTCATTTTCTATTTCTTTTTCATCAAAAAAGTTTTTAAAATTATATTTACACATCCCGCCGAAACAAGAACAGTCTAATCTTATTTTTCCAGCATATGCTTTAGCGTCATCGTCATAAAATCCAATCCAATAACCTAAATCAAATGTTCCATACGGGTCTTTTTTATGTGGACAAACATTTCCTGACAAACAATACGCATTGATGATATTATTTCTCCAAAAAGGAGCTTTTTTGAATCGGTCCGGTTTAAGAATTTTAGCTTTCTGAATATCCTTTGGTTTTAAATTATATTTGTTTTCAACTTTTGGGGTTCTCATTCTCATTCATCTCCTTAATTTGATTAATTCTATTAGATATAGTATGTGAAATAAATATTGATTATATAAAATAAGATGCAAAAATAACAAAAAAATAGCTATCCCTTAACAAGGGGATAACTATTTAGTGTTTCACGTGAAAATTCAATTAACACCTAACATCTTTTTATTACACATTTTTTATTTTTTTTCTCTATTGATAATATAGGTTTTGGCGTTCCTGAATTTATTGATATTAAAATGTTAAGTTTATTATCGTTTTGAAAATTAATGCTCAAGATGTTATTTAAGTCATTGGAAAGTATATGACAAAATTTATTCCTTAGAAAGTTTTCTATTTGTTGTTCTTTTAAAGAAAAATCATTTTCAAATAATAATGAAGAAATTGATAAAATGTGTTCAAGTTTGTTCACTATAATATCAATAACATGTGATTCGGCATCTTGAATCATATCTCCTCCATAAATTTCATATAAATAATTTATTATTTCATTTCCGAATGGAGTCGCATAATTAATGCTTTGACTTGTATGTTTAGTGAATAATAAATATTCATTTTCATTAACAATAAAATGGACCTCAAGTTTTATATGGTTGTTCTCTATATCCCAGAACGATAGTTTTATATAATCACGAAATACAACAATTTTAAATTTAGTAAAATTAAAGGATTCATTAATTGTTGTGAATATAGACAATAAGTTCAGTATGTTTTTTGAGTCTTCTGTTTTTGTTTCGACTTCTTCTATATTATAATTTATTCCTGAAGATATATCACAAGTAATATATTCTATGTCAATCGGATTTTCTGATATAAATGAAAGGATTTCATTATATGCCATATTTAAGGTTTTCAATGCGGTTGCACATTCAATGTATATCTCTTTCCTATCAGGGTAGTTTCTATTTTCAAATATATATGTTGAATTCATAAATTGTAATTCCTTTCTTATAGTAATGCTTTTTTATAGTAAGATAATGAGAAAGAATTTAATTTATCTATTTTATTTTTTACTGTTTCTAATATAACTCGACCATTTGCCGAACATCCTCTTACATTAAGCCGTTTTATTTCTGTCATTTTACTTAATAGGTCTTTATTAAAAACATATGAACTATACAAGGCATTTGAAATGTTTTTTGTAGAAATCTTAAATGTTGATTTTCCATTAGCTTCTCTATCGAATATATACAATAAATATCTAAGCCCTAAATATAAACTATCTGGAGTCTTTTTATTTATTATAAACAATAATGTACTTTCAAATTCGTATTCAATTCCAGGAATAATACCATATGATGAGTATATTAAATCTACATTACCAAGAACATCTACAGGTCCAAGATTCGATAAATTATTTTTATTTTCATACATCCCTATTCCTTGTAAAAATTCAGATAAGCTACCATTATTTATGGCGAATTTCAATTTTGTAATTTTGTCTAAATTCATAGATATTCCTCCATCAAATTATCTTTACATAATTAGTATGTGAAACACCTATGTTTTTTAAATTTTTAATATTGAATGGTCAACAATTTGATTAGTTTTCGCTCCCTGGAGATAAAAATTAAGGCAATGTATTTACATTGCCTTTGTTATATATTCAGGATTATGATAAGTAATGAATTACAATAATAGTTCATCATCTTTTTTGTAATATTTAGACATACTCCTTTTTGATATTTTTTAAATCTTGTTTAGTTAATCCGGTTAAGTAATTTGGACAATATAAATTTACATTATCAGGACACGGAAATAACGATTTATCATCATCAAGTATAATGTATTTTTTTACGTTATTCCTTTTTATATAATATTCTATTTCCTCTTGCCTGCTTTTTTGAGATATAGAAGTTTTGTCATATATTTTCAAATTCATGCTTTCGAATAGCTCTTTTAATTTATCTATCGGGGCAGAGTTATTCATATTATTTGCCCATCCTAATCTCCATGTTGAGCAAATAACAAGTCGGACTTCAGAATAACGGGATTTATAATATTTTACAATCTCTGAAAAAACTTTAACACAATCAATATCTATTGAATATTTGTTTTTCCAATCGGATTTTTTATTCAGAACTCCATCAATATCAAAAAACACATACATAATTTCTTTTTTCATAATAATCCTTGTCTCAACAACTATTATTTAACTAATCCATATTTTTATATAGTATGTAAAATAAAAAAATATTATCACAATACAATTGGTTGGATTACAATAAGTTCTCTGGAAATTCACTGAGCCTGTTAATAATATTTGGAGATAATTCTTCTAAATTCGGTTCAGTTTTATAATCATTGTCTTTATATATTCCAGTTGTTACTAAAAACCAATTTGATTTTGGAATTCCAGCATTTTTTGCTGCTTCAATGTCGGTGGTTTTATCTCCCACAAAATAAGAATTGCATAAATCAATATTAAATTCTTCTTTTGCTCTTAATATCATCCCTGGATTCGGTTTAAAACATATACAATGGTCTTCTTTTGTATGCGGGCAAAAATATATAGCATCTAAATCACAACCTTGTTTTGATAATTCAACTCTCATTTTTTTATTAAACTTTTTCATTTCGCTGTAGGTTATATGTTTCTTCCCAATACCACTTTGATTAGTTATTACTATTATTAGATATCCTTTTTTTTGAATTTCTTTTAAAACAGATATTGTATCCGGGAAAAAATCTAATCCTTTTTTTAATGTAGTTTCGACTTTATCAACATGCAAAGTTCCATCCCTGTCAAAAAAAACGGCTTTTCTTAATTTTTTATTCGATTTTAAACTTCTTCTATTTATATAATCAACTTTTGACAATCTTTTTAATTCCATTTTTGGAGGCTTCTTTTCAAATGAATATATAGTTAACCGACTCCATATAAAATATAAAAACATAGAAACTAAACTAATAAGCACATTCGTTTTGATAGAAAAGCTATGTTCCCATACACTTTTTATAAAATATGCAATCCCACAAATAAATGGAACTATATTCAATAACATCTGAAAAAAGAATTTTCTACTACCTGGATTCTTTACTTTATGCATAACTCTGTCTTTTTCGCAAAATTGTTCCCAAAAATAGTCTGGCAAATTTTCTTCTTTAATTTCAAGAATTTCTCCTATTTTAACTTCTACATGTTCTCTAATAAATTTTACCAATCTATCATGAACAGAATAACTTGAAAATATTTGCACTGAGAAGAATATTGTAATAAGAGGAATCAGCAATATTGCAAAGCATGTATATTTATATTCAGTAAATGCAATTCCTGATAATACTCCCAAACTTACTATATATTGAATAGCTAAATTATCACGTTGCTGAATTCTTAATTTAATTTCATTTCTAAGTTCGTCATATGTAGCTAATAGATATTGTAATCTACTGTCGTTTAATTTATTTCTGTTATTCACTGTTAGTCCCTTCTTTTTTTATTACTTTGATTATAACATATTTGAATAGCGTATTCTATTATTCTTTTGTACTTATAATCAATATGTTGATTCTGTTTTTTAGTTATTTGTTGTTTTATTTTAATCTTTTATCATAATCTATTTATTTTATAACCAATATATTGATGTCTTTATATTTACTTACCAGCACATTTACTACAATAATCCTTTTTAATTTGTAACCAACATATTGATGATTTTGTATTGAGAGGTGATGCTGCAAAATAATTTAATCTTATTTTATAACCAAAATAATGGTTATATAATATAAAACCAGTAAATTATTAATATAACCAATATAATGAGTATATAAAGAAAAGCAATTTGCGGAATAAACAATATTTGTTAAGTATATGTAATCAATATAATGATATGCAAACTAATCAACATATTGATTATATTATTGGACACATATTAATAATAACGATATATGAATAAATCAAATTATTAGCAGCGAATAAAAATAGATATAAAATAATATAAAGCAATTGGTTTTAGGATATTGTCATTAAGTTATTCTTTAAGCTTTCTCTTATTGCCAGTGAAAAGACGAAGATTGGGAAATTAAAAAAAAGAAAGAAAAGAGAATATATTATTTTTCATCAATTATTAATCTTCGATTAAATCACTGATTAAAAATCATTTATTTTTTCTTAAGTATATACTTATTATATATCGAACTATATAATATATGTCAAACTATAATATATATATATCGCCAGGTCTTATGTTCTATATTCAAAGCTGAAATTAAAATCATTTTCTACTAAAATTTTATCCTTGATTAACGTTTAACATACTATTAATGAATTTTTAATTAAATATGGAGGATAAAAATATGAAAAAAATCGTATTAATTGACGGCAGCTCTCTTTTAGTAAGCAGTTTTTATGCTACTGCTCCTAAAGAAATAGCCAGATTTACAACCGAAGAAGAACGTGAACGATATTATCAATATTTACTACAGACTTCATCAGGAATATATACAAATGCTGTATTTGCGATGACAAGAACTTTACTCGGAATAATACAGTTTGTTTCACCTGACTATATGGCTGTAGCTTTTGATGAAAATCGTGAAACTACATTTAGAAAGAAAATGTTTCCAGAATATAAGGCTCAAAGGAAACCCTCTCCTGCCCCATTAACATCTCAGTTTCAGTTGATGGAAGAAATGCTTAATATGATGAACATTGTCGTTTTAAAGCATCCCGAATTTGAAGCGGACGATTTAATTGCTTCAATGGCATCTAAATATGAACGTGAAAATCCTGATGCCGAAATATGTTTGTTAACAAAAGACCATGATTATTATCAATTAGTCACAAATCATACAAAGGTATGGATGATGCAAAGTTCATTAGATAAGGTTGATTCTTTATATGAAAAATATGGATTAAATCCTGAAAATGCGATATGCCCAGGTAATTGCTTCGAATTTGATGAAGTATTAGTAAAAGAAGAAACTGGAGTTACTCCTGAACAGATTCCTGATTTGAAAGGGATTATGGGAGATGCATCAGACAACTTTAAGGGAATTCCCGGAGTTGGCGAAGCCGCTGCTCCTATTCTCATTGAACACTATGGAACAGTTGAAAATATGGCAACTGAAGTTACAAAAGACACTTCAAAAGAAGGGATGGATAAACTTAAATCATTGTGGAAGTCTTGGGGAATTACAAGGCCTCCTGTTTCAAAAGTCATTGAAGGCTATAAAGAGGGTCTTTTTTGCAAGGAATTGGCAACAATGAAAAAAGATTGTCCTATTCCTGAGTTAAACGATTTAAGTCTATGGGTTGACGAAAACTCTATGAAAGAAGAGCTAAATAAATTGGAAATAAAATCTTTAGATGAAATTTAACACAAAAAAAAACAGTTATGATTAACATAACTGTTTTTTTATTATAAATTAGAAATCGAAGAATATAGCTTAAACATAAAACTATTAGTATCAATATCACCACTCAAACTGTTTAATAATATATCACGATATTCTATTGCTTCATCATAATATTCACTATATATGCTGTTTGGATTAGTGTTTTCTGCCACACCACAACAAACAAACATATAATTAAGAAGATGTGCTTCAATATCTTCTTTATTATTAATATCAACTCTATTATCATCCCAAATGTAGACTTCTTTTTTATCATTAAAGGAAACGTATAATGTATTATTATATTGTTCATTTAGTATATCTAACAAAAAAGAACTCGAATCATTCGTACTAAGTGATTTTAATCTGTCACATAATTTTATATCCACATCTGCTAATTTATATTCTTTAATTTCGCCATCTATACTTAATTTAATATATGAATATCCGTTTCCTACAGATACAAATTCTCCTAAAATCAAGCTATCATTAACAGGTGTAGACTCATCTTCTGTGGCGGATGTTACATTTTCTTGTTTTGATGTGGGGACTTCATCTACATTATTTTTCTTTTTCCTGTTTGCACAACTTTGAAAAAAACATATAAAGCAAAATGCCATTATTATGCCTAGCCATATTAAATTTTTCATATTATTTGATTGGTTATTTTCTAAATCCATATAAGTATTTCCTTTCGTAATCTTTAAAATAGTATGTAAAATAATAAAAAAAACGCCTATTTTTATTACAATGTCATTAAGTTAAGCACGGGGTAAATAAAAGATAACCCTCCCAGAACTCTTTTAAAGAGAAAAGGGATGGTTGTTTTTACGCAATGTCATTAAGGGAAAAATGAACAGTAAAACCACTATGCATTTATTTTGGGAAATCGCATAGTGGTTTTATATTTTATAGTATTGTATCTGTTCAAATTAAACATCCTTGTCTTTGTACATAATTTGGTCATATAATCTATTTGCAACAAGTTCTGCTTTTTCATCGTTTGCTTCTCTTGGAAACTCTTCCATAAGAATTCTTTTGATTTGACGAATTTTATACATCATATTACCAACAGGATGATTCATTGCGCTATTTACTATTTCATTATATTCTTTTCGATAAACGTCAAATTTATCGCCTTGCATTCTAAGCATAATTTTTCTGCGTTGACATTCATCTACTAGACGAGCCTTAATCGAATTAAATTCTAATATATAAAATTCATCATAATTACCGAAAGTTCTCTGTATTTCACCAATTTCATTCATATAGTCATCCATTTTGCCAATTAGTGAAGTGAGTTCTTCATCAGATAAATCTTTATACGATTTACCTGCCGTTGCCATGCGAATTGACGGATGCCTCATATTGTTAATAATTGCCTGCTCATGTTCTGTTAGAATCATTCATATATCCTTTCTACAACTCTAATTTTGTGTATTTTCTCATGCAGTTATTTTCTCCTGCGAGTGCTGTTAATTTCCACGTTCTTCATCGTATATTCTATTCTTTATATGCTTCTTCTAATACATTTTTCATGTTAATTCCTTTTGATTTTGTAGTGCCTTAACTTAATGCCACTTTTAAGATTTACAGTTGTTTTAGATTGTCAAGACTTCGAACGACTCTTATCTTAATGACATTGATTTTTATTAGGCGTTTTTATTTTTAAGAATCAGCATTTTCTAATTCTTTTTCTTTAAGAAATTCATAAGCAGCATCTTCAGATTCAAACTCATAAATTTCTCCTTCAATTATTTTTATAATTTTTTTCATTCCATCTAACATAAATGCCTCCTGTTATAAATTAATTATTCAGGAATAGTATGTTAAATAAGACATATTATTAATTTCCATTTCTATGTATTGGATAGTCATATTCTGTCTCATTCCTATCTTTATTACATTTTATTTTGTCATCTAAAGACATTTCTTTGTCGGAAAATCGTTTTCTTGTTAAAGCATACGCTTCTTGTAATTTGTCTATATATTTTATTAGTTCAGGGTCTAATTCGGATAAATCCTGTTTTGCATTTTCCAAAAAGAAATATCTATCTTGAAGTTTAGTGATATTGTTTAATTTATTTGTTATAAATTCAATTAAACCCTCAGTGTCTCCAAACGCAACAAAATGCTTTAAAGATAATTCTTCATCTCCACGAAATTTATCAGGAAAATAAATATGCCCCAAAGCAGATTCTCTGGAAACAGGTTTTCCTTTAAATAAATACTTTACCTTGATTTTGTCATTTAACAGTTTGATTATATTAATTCCATAGGTTGCAGCATATTTTGCTGGCATTGATATTAATAAATTATCGTTATCCTTTATACTCAATATATCAGATTTATTAGTTATATTATATTCATAAGTTAAACTGTCTTCTCTTTCTAAGATAATAGATTTCATAGCATCTATTTCTACTGTATTTATTAAATTCCATGTTTCATTTTTATGTTGATTGGCTTTTATTTCTCTGCAAATCAATAATTTTTTTTCAGGTGGCATTTCTTTTGACAGGATTATTTCCGGGTGCAACAAATCTACTTTAATGCCTTCTATTGTAATAATAGTATCTACCTTTTTTTCTTCCCCAAATAATTTAATAACATCTTTTAATATATCTTCTGTATATGTCTTAACATCTTGGGTTAAAATGTACTTGAAAGCTGACTCAAAGCCATCATATCCAAAATCGTGGGTTTTACTTGAATATGAAAACTTACCATTTAAAGAAGAAATGTTGAGAATTGTGGTATCAATATTATTGTCATATGTAAATTTAATTTTTTCTTTTTGTGCTACCATAGTCATAATATTATCTTTATTCTCTCTTAATGATTTCTTTACATTCAAAGGAATTGTTTTGTTGAAATAATTTAGTCTAAGAAAAATCTGATAAGAAATATCGTCTTCTTTTAGCTCAATCATATTATTTGATATATTGATTTTCATTTATGATTCCTTCTTTCTAATTTTTAATTACAAACTTGAAAAATTGTGAAGCCTGTATACTAAAATAGTATGTAAAATTTATAATAAAATGGGCAAGAACAAAAAAACGCATGAGAACTGTTAGCACAGCAATCAATGCGTTTTTATGTTATTTGTATTAAATTAATATCACATATCTAATAATAACGTTTTTAATTCAAGCACTAATTCTAAACGTTTTTTTAGATTCATTTTCTGTCTCCAATTTGTATTAATTGTTAAATAATTATACAAATCTTCAATTGAGATATATGTGGCTCTTTTTGTATCATCTGTAGCTAATAAATTAGGCAATGCATGTCCATCTTTAACCACATCTTTTCCCATTTTTTCTTTAATGTCTGAAGCGAATTCAAATGGCTGCTTAATACCTAAAACGGCGGCCACATCTCTGATTTTCAGGTAATACTGTGCTGTCTCCCTCGTTACTTTGTTTTTGTATAATTTCATTGTGACTTTTCTCGAAGTCTTTAATTTTTTTATCATAAAAATGCTCCTTTGTTTTCATAATTCCAATTCCAGCTATTACACTAAGTATTACAAGAGCTGGAATAAAAAATTTGTTTGTAGTCAAATTTAATTTAATAGAGACAATTAAAAGAATTGCTAATATTCCAATAACCATTGAAAAACTACCCTTTTCTTTCAAACGTTCTTGTCTTTCACTAATTTTCATAGCCTTTTGTTCTTTTTTTGTTAATGGAACATTACTACCCCATTCCATTTTTTTGCATTGTTTAGCAAATTCAGAACTATAGCTATTTACCCTGTTTATGGATTGTGGCACTTTTTCACAAAAAGATTTGTTAAGTTCTTCAACAGACTCATTATCTTCGGTATAATTAAATTTCATTAATCTGTTTGCCACAATATCACTTCCTTTTAAACCGGGATTTTGCAAGTTCTTTCATTTTTTCTCGCACTTCTTCGGTATATTCTCTTGGTTTTGAGAATTTAATAAGTTTTTTCGAATTACATATGTATGTTTTCGAAACAGAATTTTGAGAGACTAACCTATAATTTTTAGGACTATTTATGCATAATTTGTCCAACCGCCGAATATCAAAAGGGTTAGCAGTCCATATTTTGACTTCTTTTTCTAAACAATTATAGGTAATGCACGTTTCTTGTTCGTATTTTGACAAACCCATATATAATCTCCTTTCGTAAAATTTTAAAATACATATATAGTATGTTAAATTACTTATTAAATAATATTTAATTGACATCTTTAAATTGAATGACATACTCAGATTCACCATTTTTGTATTTGATAATATTTTTAGAATCAGGGTACACCATTCCTAATTCTTCAGTTGCCATTCTATATATTTCTGAATAATCAATGCTGCTTTCTATATTACGTGTTTTTGTTTCATTTTTGTTTTTTAACTCTGTTAATTCTAATTCCAGAGAATATATTTTTTCTTGATTTATTTGTTTTTTGTTGCTTAATGAAATATATTGATACAGTCCGTAAGAAAACGTTATTAGAAAAATGAGACATAAAATTAATTTTATTGAATTGTTTTTATAAGAATATTGGTATTTTTGCTGTTCTTTATGTCTAGGAATACGAACAGGATTATTTTGTTTTATTTTATACGCATTACTTGACGTATTGTAATATATTTTTGTCATATGTTTTTTAGTTATTACCTTTCATATTTAAAAACATACTTATCCTTAAACCTTTATAAATTTTTATTTATTATTTTTATTGTTTTATTATAGTTTTTATTATAAATAACATTTTTATTATTATTTATTATTATAATTATTT
>ENA-ORNR01000165-ORNR01000165.1-human-gut-metagenome-genome-assembly--contig:-NODE-165-length-61003-cov-7.838731_pt1 | contig 61003 bp, 48 predicted proteins | sample MGYA00242114_ERZ509020 | MGnify/ENA primary metagenome ERZ509020 (study PRJEB26280, sample SAMEA2338758) | human gut metagenome | biome: human gut; feature: human-associated habitat; material: faeces...
CCCCTTCCTCATCCATCTTCTGTTTTCCATTATAAAACACTACAAACGTAGGTGATGGAAGCGGAAGCATCTTCGTACCATAAATATTCTTATCCTTCACCAATACCGAATACGTGTCACTTGCATAAAACAGACAGCGTAACGGCATATTTGCATTTTTTGTAGACTGCTGCTCAAACAAAAACAGTTCATCATGCAGCACATAAGCTACATCATTTTTCATTGACAAATAGATCGCGTTCTCCAGCGTCACCACCTGTAGCTCACTGGCATCTTTATAATCCGAACCATTCATCGCATTATAAAGCTCTAATAATTTCTCCTTGTCATTAAAGATCATCCGAAATAAGCGATCTTTGTAATCCTTCGCTGCTTTTACATTACTCATATAAAATCCTCCTGTCTTTCGAGAGAAGGATCCTCTGCTTCGCTTCCTCAGAACCCTCCTCTGACCCTCTCTTATTTAATTTGCATTGGAAATTTCTAAGTCCGCGAACGCGGTTTGAATCAAATAGATACGGCTGAGTGCCGTAAAGAAAATATAAAATGCTTGTAATTATCATACCCTAAAAGTTATGTTTCGTCAAATACAATTTGTTTTACAGTCTGATATTTTCAATATTATCAATATTCGTAGACATACATTTATGCACCCATGTCTGGTCCCTACATTTTCTTTTGACAATTATCCAGGAGATGCCACTTCTTTTTGAGCCTTCTTCAGAGCAGAAAGCTTCATCATATTCACAATAGGTAATTGTATGAATTTTGTCTATAATACTTTTCTCACATCTTCGCCGACCATTGAATTCCTGATTCTCAGATCGTTGCCTGCTGCTCACCACGAAGAGGTGTGTGATTGTTACGAGCAGCGTAGGGAGCTACCGCTCCCAGTATATCACAATTTCATCCAGTTTTACAGACGCTTTCTTGCCTTCATCGCCACACAATACATCAATCCACCGATCATTCCACCGACTGTGTTATAGAAGATGTCTGATAGCTGGAACGTTCCCAATCGAAGCAATAATTGTAGCATCTCTATGCTTATCGAAAAGATAAATGCTATCTTTCCGCTATACCACAGTATCTTCTTCCAACTGTTTCCTATCTTCTCTCCGAACGTCCACATCACTACTGCTGAAAATGGCACCATCATAATTACGTTCTCGATGCACTCGGTGGTCAGCTTCTGTTCGCCATTCACAGTCTCCCAGATGCCCCAACCACCCATGACATCGGATAAAGGATTCATCCACAGCTGACGGTTTAACAGGGTTCGGAACAGAATAAGTGAGGTCACAAAAGCTAAGAAAAACAACCTCCGGAAGAACACGCTCTCTTTAAATTTCTGATACCATGTCACTATGGCACTCTTCCATCCTTTACCTGCTGCGGAAGGTTCATACGCATACAGGTAGAAAAACATGGCTAGGAAGGAAAGCAGGAGTGAAAATCCAAATGGCTCATAGAGAGCAGTCAGGATGTTTGTGAGGATCTTTCCAAGTAAATCAATCGTTTCTTTCATCGCTGTTTACAGATCACTGAACAGGTCGGCCTTATACACGCCGTTCTCCAGCATCTTCTTGAAACTGTCCTTTACTGCTGCAACGTCCTCATGGTAGGTCATTCCGTACCAGGTGTCGTTAGTCCTCAGAACCTTCACTGACATCTTTCCCTGCTCCAGCAGTTCGCCGATGAAGATAGGGATCAGATACTCTGCTTTCAGCGGATTGCCCGGAACTTCTTTCTCAAAAAACTCTTTGAAGCCTTCCTCCAGAACATCCAGAAAATCAGGAGTCAAGCCCCACATATTCATGGATACCAGAGAATTCACATCAACAACCACACCGTCTGCCTCTGCTCCATCTGCAGTCTTGACGATGTTCTTGGTTTCCACAACCTCAGTCAAGTTTCCATTCTCATCCATCTTGCAGATACCGCGAGTCACGCCACCGTTATCAGACAGCGTGTTCTTCAGCACAAAACCTGCCATACAGGACTTGCCGCCATTCACCAGATACTCATGTACGGCTTTGAAACCTTCCTTGCCATAGTAATCGTCTGCGTTGATGACGATAAACGGAGTCTTGATGACCTTCTTCGCTGCAAGCACAGCCTGACCGGTTCCCCACGGCTTTGTCCGGTCTTCTGGCAGAGTTCCCGGAATGTCGTTGATATCCTGGAAAGCGTAGTCTACAGTTACGTTGTGAGAGGAGCAAATGGAGGCAATGCGATCACCAATGACCTCTTTGAACTCCTTCTCGATATCCTTGCGGATGATAAATACCACATGATTGAAGCCAGCCTCGATTGCATCATGAATCGAGTAATCCATGATAATATGGTTAGAAGCATCTACCGGCTCCAACTGCTTGATTCCTGTTCCGAAGCGGCTACCGATACCGGCCGCCATGATAAGCAATGTTGTTTTCATAACTCTCTCCTTACTGTGCTCGTGCTGCTTTTATCGGACATACTTTAATACATTGGTAGCACCGCACGCATTTACTTTCATCAATTTGTGGATATTCAAAGCCTTCTTCGTCCTCGACCATAGAAATAGCCTCTTTCGGACAGATGGCATAACAAGCCGTACATCCACAGCATTCTTCTTTTCTTTTATATAATATTGGAATCTCTCTTTCCACCTTTTACCACCAACTTTTTAATTTTTCTCTTAATCTTTCTCAAAAGCAACTTAGCATCATTTTTTAGTCCGATGCCACCGTATTTCTTGGCAACATACTCAAACGATTTATTTTCAAAGTCACTCCAGAACTGCTCTCTATTATCTGGTTTTGGAAATGGAGCTTTAAGAGGCGGCTGCATACTGTCCTCTAGCTTTGTCTGCTTCCAAATCAGTCTCTTTTTTACTTTTTCAAAGATTTTTTCTCCAGCCTCATTATTTACTAGCACCAATGAAACGCCCTTGTTATCATCAAACTCTGGTGCGGCTTTCTCGATCCCCCAGTAATCTGCAATTGTAATATCTCCTGGATGTATTACAGACTTATAGGGGCATTCATAACAACTTGGTCGCAGAACTGTATGCCCATAAAAAAGATTTCTGAAAACATAGCTATTTGATGATTTTCCATTTTTAAAATAGAGTGTTTCCACATGGTCGTGCCACCCAAAATCTCTTTTATTGCGAAAATCAACTTTCACAACTTTTGAATGGTTTTTCTCTTCTTGCCAACGTAGATATGCATTCCATACCTTTTTACTTGGCACACCGTGACATACAATGTCCACACAGAACAGGTTATTATACTCTTTCCCAAGGTATCTTTTCAGACCAGCTACCTGACAGGAAGTTCCTGAGAATAACACTCTTTTCCCCGTGTCGAGATCCAATTTAACATTCTTAAATGTATTTCCCAGCTTACTCTGGATATATTTTGATTCTCGCATTCGATTGCGTTCTTCCGTATTTTCAGCGCGAATATGTACAGCACTAAAATCATCTGTCAAAATACATCCGTAGACAACTCCACCATCAGATAGAACCCGATCTGACAGAGCTGTAAAAATGCCACCAGACCTGGAAGCTGCTCTTGTTGCTTCATCCTTATGTTTTACTGCGTATACTTTAGGCTGCTTCCAGTTCATTATGCCGCCCTCCTTTCGGAGCAATCAGCATAACAGGTACTACCTTCTGTGTACCCCCCCCCTTGAAAATCTTGAGGATTTTATTCTTTATTTTTGTTTGCACTGGAACTGTTCCATATTTCTTCATCACGAAATCAATTCCTTTCTTTTTGTAATCGCTCCAGAATTCTTCTCTTTGTTCAGACTTTTGGGTCGGAGCTTCAAGATTTGCTTGCCAGCATTGTGTTGTATTACTTAATCTATAATCCAAATCACTACGAATTTTTTCAAACAGTTCTTCTCCACGGTTCGTATGAATCAAGAACAACGAATTACCATTAGGGTCATAGAAATCCGGAATAGTCTCCTCGATATGCCAGAAGTCGCCTATAGTCAAATCTGTTTTTCTTTCTGTGGTCGCATAAAGACATTCATAGCAAGACGGCCGCAACGCGCACCTATTATAAAACACCTTAACATAGTCTTTAATCGACTTCTCTCCCCCATTGATCTTTACATAAGCTGTTGGAGATTTCCAACCTTTTCGCTTATCTTTAAATGTGAGATATGTTATTTTTCCAGCGCTCTTCTGGATGGACTCTGCATATTCTCTCCACAGTTTTGGACTTGGAGAACCATGACAGATAATATCTACTACATACACTCGCTCCCGGATTCTTTTCATTTCACTGAACTTTCGAAATCCATCTGATTGACATCCCATACCAACAAAGAGTAGTTCTTTCTTCGGATTTTCCATTAGCCAGTGATAGGCTTCCCGGTAAATATCACCAGGTTTGCTCTGCATATATTTTGAACCTTTTGCTCTTTCACGCTGCTTTTCATCTAGAATCATCTGAAATTCTGCAGTATGAGTTGCATAATTATAGACTACTGCCACCACTGCATTTCCATTTTTCAGAAAAAAATCCGAAAGTGCTGTAAATGCTCCACCAGAGGAACTATTATTTAGGTCTTTCTTATCTTTTAACCGCCCAGCATATACCTCTGTATTAATCAACTCAATATCTGTTTGCATGATGTTCCCCCTTTATATAAAAACGTGTAAAACACATACAAGTTTCAATACTATTCAAATTCCAAAAATTGCTTTTTTGCTTGAATAACATCAATCTTAATTATTTTTATGAGCAATTTCATTAACAAAATAATTATCTCGAACTATTCTTTTTTCTTTTTGAAATCGAATTAATTCCTAGTCTCCACAATTCATCGTTGCTAATTCGCAAATACGCTATTGTCGCTATACAAAAAAAGAAGCCTCCAGCAAGAATTTGAAGCGCAAGGGTTGAAATACTTACACCTAATTTAACTCCAATCCTATCCACTAATACTGCCATGATGAATCCTATAACCAGTATGGGAGAATATGACATAATATACTTGCGCATTGGTAGTTCATTTTTTACTGCAATCACCTGTACCAACATTACAGAGAATTCCGCAACAATTGTACCAAAAGCCGCTCCATTCGCTTGATATTTAGGGATTAGCATCCAGTTAATAATAAGGTTCAATATCGCCCCTACCATAGTTGACGTCAAATAAATGCTGTCTCTTTTATTGGGTATTAAATACTGCGTTCGTATCACATTTGCCCAAGCAATAAAGAAAACTGTAACGGATAATAACCTCATTATATCTCCACAAGCAATGAATTCATCACCAAAAAAAACAGGTGCCAAAACGCTACTAACTCCCATCAATCCAAAAGCAATTGCCGATGATAATAGTGTTACGAGTTTAGCAGATATTCTGATGTAATCATCTACCCTTTTTTTATCTCCGTTTGCTACAATATTAGACATTCTAGGTAACATAACAGTGCCTAATGCAGTAATTATTCCCATCGGAATATTAATAATTTTTTCTGCGTTATTATAAAAGCCCACCTGATCATAACTTGACATATTACCTAGCATAATTTTATCCATAACCTTATAGATACTGTATGCTAAAACCGGAACGAATAGAATCAAGACTGGTTTAATATTACAAGCGATTTCTTTAACACTACACCTCTTAAATGAAACAAATTTCTTGACATAAAACCACAAGTATGCTTGACTGAACAGTGTTCCAGCAGACATAATTAATGTATATTTCCACAAGTCGCTAGGCTTATGAACAAAAACAAACATAAAAATAACCGTGGAAATTTTTATTAAAGTATTTCTTGCAACCGTCAATTTAAACTGTTCCAATCCAAAAAACAGCCAACCAATATCAAACAATCCCGATGTAACATAGATTAACTGGAGAAGCACAATCAGTTTATTATCTTTAACAAACAAAAAAAGATAAATTGCATATGCAATTATTGCTATCGAAAATGTTATAACTTGCAAAGAATAAATACTACTAAAAGTCTTATTTAATTTTTCTTTATTATCTCTTACAGCAGCCACACTTCGATTGCCATGGTTTCCAATTCCAAGCATTGCAAAAAGCAGAAAGTAGTATGCAACCGAATAAGTATAAGAGTATACACCTACAGCCGTTGCGCCTAATGTTCGTGAAATATACGGTGCTGTAACTAGCGGTAGTATTACAAGCAATATTTGATACAATACATTATATAAAAAATTTTTCTTAAGGGTTCCCATTTCTCTACAAGAGCCTATGCTCTTTTCTCCCTTCTACTAGATTCATTACTTTAGGTATAACCGTTATCCCCCTGCTTCATCTATTAATAAATATTGCCAGTAGCTTTAATATTCTATCAAAAAAATCGTGCAGGTTCTTTAAGTTCTTAATAAAAATCTTCCTTCGATTACCTAAATTCTTTAATGCATCTACAATTGGCTTATTCATGTTTATTTTTTTGTCCGAACATTGCATTAAAGTATTTCTCTACATTTTCTCGTTTTCCGCGAAGAATTCTTTCCACATTGTCCCAATTGATTTCAGTAGCGCTCTGTGCTTCTGATATACTTCTTGTTGGAATTTCCAACTGCGTCAGCAAACTTTCCACACGAATATTTCTCTGTTTTCTATTATCCAATTCAACGTAAAATTCTTTCTGAAAGATAATTGAAAAAACTGTTCCATGGAAAGAGTTAGTAACAATTGCACTTGCATTTGCAAATAAACTCAAAAACTCATCAGGTGATGGTGCTTCAATGTAGGTGATGTCGGGGTCTTTCCTGATAGTTCTGTCATTCAAATAGACAACCTTCATATTTTTTTCAGTAGCCAATTTCTTTGCATATGTAATGTCATGAATAGGCTTTTCAACATTAAAAACAAGAACATATTTTTCTTTCACCACAGGATCGCTAGCAATCTTCAACCACTGCTCCCGAGGAATCAATAATGTCGGATCTGGATGCACATAAATCTCTCTATTGGTATCCGCATCCATAAGAAGTTTTTTTGCAGATTCCTCCCTAACTGATAGAACTTGAAAACCATTCAGTCGGCTAAACAGCTCCTTCTTGATATCCGTATTCAATTCCGTCGAACCGATACTTGCAGCGTAGGAAAGTTTCTGTTCGTCTCTCGCAAAAGGCAAAAAGTATACCGGATCGAATCCTGCACTAATTGGGCTCCATACCTGATCACTTCCGGAAATATAAAAACTGTATTCATCTCTATCGGCTTTTATCTCATCTGATGTGAAATAGGGTTTACTACAGCATAAATATTTATTTGTGAATTCCGCAAAACCTTTTTTGCGTTTTCTAATATTTTTTCCAAAACAAATGCCACGTACTATGGCATTGAACACTTTGCCGTCTGCAATAAAAAAAGGGCGATAACATTTCTGAATAAAATCACTTCTGTAATCTATCACTGTGTTCTCTATGCCAATGCTATTTAAAAATGTTTGTAATGCATATGTTTGCATAATAGCACCATAATTAAGTGCTGTATGAAAGGTTACGATTCCAACTTTCTTCACTTCTCTACCTCCGCTATAAAGCCACGCTTATATGCATAGGCTAGTAGGCCAAGTCCCCATAAATAGACCATTATTTGGTTTGTATAATAAATAATATTGCCCGTAAGTCCATAAACAAGTACAAAGACTACAATATTAATTCCGATGAACAGATATCCACATCCTCTTCTGCTTAGCCTGTTTCTCCTTTTATATAAATAAATTGCCATTGCTATTGCAGTCAGATTAAGGATGATAAACACACTCAAACCTATAATCCCTATCTCCCCCAACATTTGATAATAAATGCTGTGAGCATGAGATTCCCAAACTCTACTTTTCGTAAGAATGACGCCTTGGTTAGATGCATATTTATTGTAGCTTCCGTAGCCATATCCTAAAAACGGTCGTTCTCTAAACATGCGTAATGCATGAGCCCAGAGATAAACACGACCATTGGCAGTATCATCACCTTCGAATGATGTGAATCGATTCAACAATGTATTAAGCGATGGAATTACCATCATACTGATAAAACCAAGAATACCCAATATACCAAAAGATCCCAACGCAATTACTTTTTTTGATCCTTTTGTCCAAAAAACGATATAAAGCATAATTAGAAGAATTCCAACTGCAAATAACATTCTTTTCGCAGGTAAAATCAAGGCAACTAAATAAATAATCAACCATTTAAAATCTTTTTTTTCGATTTTCTTAGTATATGTGCATCTCGACAGAAGTAAAACAATTGCCAAGACCATTAAAAAGGCAGCTTCTCCTTTTTCTCCGACAATGCCCGAATATATATGCTGCGACAATTCATTATTTAATCTTGAAACAGCACCTGCTCCGCCTCTTATCAAAAAATTCAAGTGATCTCGATAAATAGTAGGAAAGACTATCTGTATACAAATAGAAATAGCCACACATCTGCATCCTATTTCCGTATATTCCACACTATAAGAATAAAAGTTATCACTATTTCTTAAAAATACCATACATGCTCCAGCAAAAAATGTTATGGCATATTTTAAAGTTTCACCTCTATCATATGAATTAACCGCTCCAGCTAAAATAACACATATAAATGCAAGCAACGCATACATCAGCGGTTGCCTTGCCAGGTGCATATTTGATCCTTCCAGGTTTTGGAAAATTGTAAAGCCTAAAAACAAGCAAATCAGATATATTCTGAGTGGCATTAAAAAAGAAAAGCCACTACAACAGATTATTGCTAAAAGAAACGCCTGAAATCTTGCTGGTGAAATACGTACCATATCTTCCCTCCTACGGGATCTCATAATAAAACAGCTGCGGTCGGGTAAAAGAATTTTTCCTCACTTAGCGCAGTTTAAAAATAATCAATGTATAAACAGCCTTCCTCACTTTTCTAAACATTTAGAGGGAGGAAATCTCTCACCGACAGCTCTAATTGTTTTATCAGAGTTTCCCTATATTTTCATTACTTTGCATACTAATATATAAGCCTTCGGAGATAACTTCATCAACAAAAATCCAACGAACTGCTTCCGAGACAAATTATTATAGGCCTGCCTCAGCCGATAATGTTTTATTTTACAATATAAGTCATCAATTTGTTCTTTATAAGCAGCATAATCTCTGCTCTTCAGCGCACGCTCTACTGTTTTATAGGCCACATGAATGTAATGAGCTTCTGCCAATTCCATATATTCCAAATGATTTTTTTTCGCCCATAACATAATACGTTCCGCTACTATGATTGCATCAAAATTTTTTTCCGCAAATTGTGATTTCATAGCGGATCCTTCTCTCTGGACATAATAATATCCCGGTTTATAAACCCCATAGCATTTTTCAATCTTCTGTAAGTATTGAAAAATAAAATATAGGTCTTCACCAATTCTGATACTAGGATCAAAGGCAATTTGCTTTACGATTCTGGTCACATACAGCTTATCAAATAGATTAATACCAATTGCTCCACCTTTTAAAAATTCTCGCATGGCACCGTCCGATGTAAAATAATTTTCTTGAATTTCACCTCTGTATGCCTTTTTAGAATCTCCGTTGTAAACAACATAGTAGTCAAATATAACTAAATCAGACTGACTATATATAATTGCATCCAACATTTCCTGAAAAAAATCAGTAGCAACATAGTCATCACCATCAACAAAGGCAATATATTGTCCGTGCGCAGCAGAAATTCCAGCATTTCTAGCAGATGAAACACCACCATTATCCTTGTTAATAACCACAATATTGCTATATTTCTTAGCGTATTCCTGACATTTATCTGGACTTTTATCAGTACTTCCATCGTTCACAAGTATAACTTCCAGTTGCTCAAAGCAGGATTGACTGATGATAGAGGAAACGCATCTATCCAAATACTGATCTATATTATAGACAGGTACAATAACAGATATTTTACACATAACAATCACTCATTCAAGAAGCGTTCAATATAAGAATACGCTTCTTCTCTCATTTTCTGTAAATTTATATCCACCTGTGTATAATCAACCGGCTCTAACAAATTCTGAGTAAGCAAATCCGTATATCGGATTGCTCTTTTCTCTAAACCTGTTTGTCGCAGAATCACTTTTGCACGATCATCATTCTTGTTTTTTATAACAGTATTTCTCAAAGACCAGAATGTTTTATGAAAAAGCGCCGAAAAAACAATTCCATGAAAAGATTGAACAAGCACCATTTTCGCATTGCGCATTAATGTCAAGAAACCAATAGGTCCGCTCTTCTCCCACAGCCGTATGCCATACTGATCTAATTTATTTATCGTCCACTGCTTACCATCAATAATATAAATGGGCATATTGTATTTTTCACTTACTTCTTTGAGAATTTTATTATTCTCCTCGTTAGAATAATAGAATGCATAATATAAGATAAAATCCCCATCTACTTCAGGAATATTCAGTTTTTCACACCATTCGTTACCCGTCAATAGCACTGTCGGGTCTGCCACAATCGGTACCTCAATACCGGTAAGTTCCTTCAACCATTTCTGCCCATTATCTTCTCTCACAGATAAATAATCAAAGTCTTTCACCAATTTTGCGTATTTTCCCGGGTTTATGCACTCTGTATTAATATTTCTTGCGCCCAGACTAGGAGAATAGGCCACTTTTTTTGCATTCTTTACAAATGACAAAAAATAAGCGTCATCTGCATCTCTACATCTGACATTCCACACCTGGTCGCCACCTGCAACCACGATATCATAATTCTTGTCAATTCCGTTTAACTCATGTTTATGTTTCATCAGCTTAGGTGTCAGATTTAAATACTGATTCTCAAATTCAAGGTAATCAGTTCTCATTTTCTCAATTGCATCGTAATGAAAAAGCGCTTTAATGTTGCTCCTTAGGACTGCTGGGCGAAGAAACCAGTCCCAGTTGGCATAATAATTTCTCTGTCCCCAGTTAGAATAGTTAATAATTTCCACTTCAGCACCGTATTTCTCGGCAAGAACATTTTGTAGTGCAAATGCTTGAAGCATGGAGCCACAATTCAAAGAGGCATGAAATGTAATAATTCCGATTCTCATATTATTCTCCTTTTTCCATCAATCTCCTATAGATTGATTCAATAATGATGTTATCTACGTTTTCGTCAAATTTTCTTGCAAAAATATATCCAGAAGACATTAGCATTTCTAGGTCTTCCATATGGAACGTATATGGATTACCCCGTTTCCAATCCGTCAAACGCATATTTTCATAAATTATGTTCTTCGTTTTTGGAAAAAGACTGTCCCTAAAATTTGAATTGTATACTATAGTTTGCAAGAAAACTTCATCACAGCATTTTGTGTATTTAAAATGATCTTCTATCCACTTTGCTTTTGAAGCAACATACTTTGCACAATTACCAGTAATGCTGAACCAATTGGCTCCTTTACGCAAAACTAAATCGCTGTTTCGAAGTCGATCTACTCTTAAAACTTTCTGAGTTAGCAGTAGGCCTTTTTCCATACCGCACAAAATACGTTGGGAACGATCAATATGATCTCTCAATAGATGGTACTGCGCCAGTCTATTACGTATTTGTCCTTCATCCTGAATCATATCAAAATGAATAAACTCTGTTGTTCCATGCATATCAAAAAACGCATGTAATTGTTTTTCTGTTACAAGGGGCATATCTGCACCAGATAGCATATGGAATCTGACATATTCTCCATTTGCTAAAGCTGATTCAAGAAGTGCCATTTCCACTTGAATTTGGCTATATCCGCCCCAGTGCACTCGAATACGAGGGATAAAGTAGATTTTAGAGTGTACTGCTTCATATGATTCTATACCATCTAGTGCATGGGACTTTGCGTCAATGTGTATATATATATCGTTATCTGGATAATCTAAATAATCTAATAGTTTAATAAGCTGACTTTTGTTATTGTGAACTTGCAAAAGAAACGCATGTTTCTTCATACATAACCTCCAATCTATGTTCTTCCGCCTGTCAAAAATGCATATCCCTTAGGCCATACTTTACAAAAGGTTAAGGCAACACACATCAATATGAGCATTAAAATAAATGGTATTCCCACATTGGAAACAATTGCACTTATTGCCGATTTTCCAAATATCACTAGATAAATCTTTTGTGCAACAATTGAGAAGATCATTTGTGTACAGTAATAGAAAAATGATTGCTTCATCACCCACAATGGATGGCGCAAATTTTGGAATATATCTGCTATGACCCAGTAAAAAATCGGAGATATCATTCTGCAAACAAACAAGCCATAGTTATTGTTCATGGCCCAGATAAACAAAACAATCTGCAATGCTACTGCTGCAGCAATGTTCATGTACTTTATTTTTGTTTCTTTGACATCGAATACCCTATCATGGTGCCAATATCCTATATATGCGCCAAGCATATATACCGGTAGCCAATATCTGCAAGTCGCATATCCCGCTTTTGGACCTATATAAATATTAATAAAGAAAATTACAACAATCAAAAAAGGGTATATCTTCTTTTTGTTCAGTAAACACACATTTACTGGATAAAACAGAAAATAGATAAATAAAACTCTTATAAACCATAATACCGGATCATAAGAAGAACTCAGAATATTCCATATAATTTCTGGTACAGATGCAATAGTCCCCCCCCCCGAATACATTTTTCATTTCCTTCAGTGGAAAACAAATTATATTCCAACATAGATATGGTATTAGCAAACTTCGTGTTTTAGCAATGATTACCTCTTTATATCGTTTTCTTTTGCATGAACGATAAAACAGCATAGCAGAAATAAAGAAAAATGTAGGAACTGCCATGTTGCACACAATGCGAACAAACTGGTTTATTACCAAAACCGTATTATTTGTATCAAATAGTTCCATATAAGCAGAGTGCAGATTTAATATGAGAAAAGCAAGTATAAAATTCAAATACACAATCTTGTTAGAGACTTTCTTGTTCATTACCCAATCCTCCTACTTAAACAGTTCCTCTACTATTTTTTCAAGCCCCTCATTGAACTTTGCATTATTGCTACTCAATCCATGATTCATACCAGCAACTATCTGATCATAATTCTTTATTATATCCCCTAAAGTTTCTATATCTTCCACAAGAATAATCGTTCCCATTCTTTGTGCCACATTTCTTGAAAAATCGACCTGATGATCGTTTACATGCTCGCCAAACTGATGCTGACGCGGCACAACAATAGGAGTCTTTCCAATCTGTAAAGGCATTACAAAACTTGCCGGTCCACCGTGTGTAATTACAATACGAGCATCGGCGACATTCTTTACCATCTGTTGATACGGAATCAATTTACTCCACTGGCAATACTTCGGCTCATATGTACTAAATCCCGTCTGGATAATCACGTCTTCCTCAATGGTTCCGTCTTGTTTTAATTCATCTATCTTCTTAATCAACCGATTAAACGGCTGTTCATGTGTTCCTACCGTCACAAAAATCATATTCTCGTCTCCTACTTAAAATATGCTACCAAGATTTACCGCCTTAGGGTAAACCTTCTTTTGTTCTTCCCACTGCACAACAAACTGATCAGCAATCGGATAAACCATCTTTCCCGTCATCGTCGGCTTATCAATTCGATCAAAGACCTCAATATAAACCAGTTTTGCCCCCATCATCTTACCAATGAAAAAAAATGGAACTGCAACCGCTGCACCGCAAGAAATGATCAAATCCGGCTTTTCCTTATGTAATACATTCCACGCAATCTTCGTGTTTTTTATAAGTGCTTTTAAACTTCTATTTGTTGGATAATAACAGGGATACATTTTTTCACCTTCAAGTAGGCTCCTTGCATCCTCTTTATCAAAAGTAACCCAAAAATGATCCTTGTTTTTCCAAAACGGCTTTAACATGTACAAATGTGTCAGGTGTCCTCCTGACGAACCAACCAAACATACTTTCATATTCTCTAAACTCCTTCATCCACAGATTTTTCCAATGTACACATCCCGAAAGATGGTATCTCTTTTTTATAACCTATTATTTCTTGGTTTTATCATACAGTCGCTTAAGATGTGCTTCTTGCCATCATATTCTTTTACTCCTCAACTTCCTTCATAGCACAACAACAAGCCTGTATACAGATTGCAGTGACAATCTATACGCAGGCTTGTCCTCGTACCTCCTTATTTTGTTTTCTGCTCTATCAGCTTTCGCTGTGGTGGGTTAAGTACAGAGCGCAACCAGAAGCCATTAACCCCTGAAAACACGCTGGCCCTAACGCACCATGACAAGCAGAAACAAGTTGAGGTGAAAAGGTCAAGCCGCGCAAACCCGCATGAAATCAGGCTTTTCTCTGGTTGTCCATCATATCCACTTTCGCTTGCACAATGTCAACAGCCATCACTTGATTATGCTGTGCTAACAGAACGCTAAGGGAAAGGCCGACATATCCAGTGCCAGCCACGGCGATTTTATAATTTTTCATATTTTCATTCTCCTCACTTTTCTCTTTATAAAACAGCAATAAGCCCACGGCGGGTCGCACAAAGGCAATCCACCGTAGGCTTGAACTCTCCTTCAATCTTTATTTGCTGCTCCTTTTGTGGGTCAAAACAGAGCTGCGCCAAAACCTCCCACCTATAACTTCTGGATTTTAGCATCTCCGCAGCCTGTCAGCAAATAAATACTTTTGTTGAACGAGTCGAGCCGTCAAAACCCTTTAGTTATCGTGGTTTTTCTTGGTTGACCCTATTATATCTCTAGCCCCACGCCGTTCAATAGTCGGAACAGACTTCTGACGGATTCCCTCGTACTCCGTTTTACCAGCATCGTCATATTCTGCACCACTCACATGATGGCCTGCTCTGTTGTAACAGGTCACGTCACAGCCATTCTGTGCCATTCGGGTGCAGAGCTCTTTGACAACGATTTCTACTCCGCCTTCTCTCGATAATCGCTTCTGTCCGAACATCGCAATCGCAAGTTTCTTACTCATAAATCTTTCCCACAATCCCACTCAATTTCTTCATCAATATCTCGGCTAACACAAAGAGCGGATAGGCTCGTACACCTGTCCGCTGGCTGTCACCCCACCCTCATGGTCGAGATTTCTTTCTGTGCGGCATTTCTGCCACCCAAAAAGATCAGTCGTTCATTCTTCGGGTAAGAAAATATGAACTTCGGGTTGCGGAGCCTTTCATTCTCTGCCGTACCCTTGTCCCTATTATGACAGCCGCGTATTATTTCACACTCCCCGCCCGATGTCAAGTCTTGGACAACTTTTTTTACAAATAAATCTGAAAAAGCGCAAAAAAATAAGCCCTACAAGGCTTTCAATCGGTTTTGAACCAATTTGAGCCTTGTAGGGCTTATCTCTACACTCTATATAATTTTTGCTTTATACGGCCTGCAACGGGGTGTTTTCCATTACTTTCTTAAATTCTTCGACCGTCATTTCAGCATCTTCAGCAGCTTCTTCAACCGTCACGCGGCCTTTTCTCACTTGCTTAATCAGCATCCGCATCTCACCGATGCCAATGCCTTCTTCTCTGCCGATGCCGATACCTTCTTCTCTGCCTTCGGCCTTGACACCTTGACTAAGATTGCACATAATAAGCACCTCTCTTTCCAGTTCTTCGCTCATTGCAACACCAAACTCTTCTTCGAGAATCTTCTTTTTCTCCGTAGCTGCTCTTGACGAAGAAAGCAGCACATCCAGAAACTTCAAAATGCCTGTATAGTTTTCTGCATCGGGTTTTCCCAGACAGATCGTTACCACGCTCATCAGATCATAATTTTCTGATTTCTCGGCAGCGTTTCCAATCAACTGTTCTGGCCGAATCGAATACCGCGTGAGCGTATTCTGAAATTCGTCGGACGGTTTTGTGCAGACCCATATAGAATACACTTTTCGGATTTTTCCATACTCAGACTTTTTGAATATCGGCCCGTGCTGTGCAGAGATCATTCTGCTGCAATAATAGATTGCACGTTTCGTCAGTGGGTATCCCGGATTAAAAGCAGTCTGTGCTTCCACATTGATAATAAGACGAATCACATCTTGTGAGGCCGCATCATTCGCTGCTGTCGGGGCAATCGCATCAAAGCGAACGTCATAACGCACCGTTCCCTCAGTCAGCGTAGAATCCTCATTGTTGCTTCCAGTTATTACTTTAGGAGCCTTCGGAGGTCTATTTGTATCATCAACGTGAACGCCAACCGTGCCAACCTCTGGGGTTCCCTCAATATACTTTTCAGCAATTTCGTCTACGGAACACTCACTGTATTCATCCACACAGCCCTTCATAATCTGCGCCAAAATCTGCTTGTTAGCCAGCAGCTTTTTGGCAGTCTTATCATAGTCCGAATCAAACTCCGTCTGAGTTATCGTGTGGGCAAGCTGATTTTCTACCGTGTTTTGCTTTTCCATCGGCATTCACTTCCTCGCAGTAGATTCAACAAGAGCGTATAAACTCTTATTGTACTTTCATCTTACCATAAATCGTTCCTCATATCAAGCTGTGTAACTCCCTCAAAATCCTTAAATTTTTACGAACAGTTGTCCATAATATAACATTGTCGTTGATGTTATATCATGGGCAACCGCTTGATGCCACTTTCCTGCCGTGCTATACTTATCCTATACAAAATTGTCAAGAGGGAGTGCATTATCATGAGCAAACGACTTGTCGCCTATTTTTCTGCCAGCGGTGTCACCGCAAAAGTTGCTGAAAATCTGGCAGATGCTATCGGTGCAGACGTTTTTGAGATTCAGCCGGAAGTTCCTTATACCAAGGACGATTTGAACTGGATGGATAAGAAATCCCGCAGCACTATCGAAATGAGCGATCCGACCTCTCGCCCTGCCATCGCCGTAAAACGTGATAACATGGACGAGTATGACACTATCTTTGTCGGCTTCCCTATCTGGTGGTACGTTGCTCCCACCATCATCAATACATTTCTGGAAAGCTATAATCTGAAAGGTAAAACGATTATCCCCTTTGCCACCTCCGGCGGCAGCGACATGGGCAAGACCACTGAAAAACTTGCACCGAGCTGCACTGGTGCAAAGTTGCTGCACGGCAAAGTGTTTAATGCCTATTCCAGCAAGGCCGACTTGTCCGCATGGGTAGAAATACTCAATCTTTAACCCTCACATTCCTGCGGAATGAAATGCCCGCCTGGCCGAGAAGATTTACGAATCCTCTCACCCAGACGGGCATTACCTTTATCATTTAGCCTTATTCCATAGTGAAAACCAGAGTACATCCATTATACTTCTGCTTAGTTGTCTTATTTTCTCCTCTGAAACGACTTTTTCTATATCAGCATGTCCCAGTAGATTTCTGTTATAGGTCAGATCATCTTCTTTATACGTTCTTCCTAGTTTTCTCGTCGGTTGAAAGCCTATCTGTCTATCTTTATTGGCCGGATTATACACTTTTTTTATGTAATCAGTGACTTCCTTCTGTGTGTGTTCTTTCGTTACTTGCCCTAAAAGAATTTCATATTGCATCAAATATCGAACAAAAATATCATCAATACGCATCGTGCTAAAAAGCAACGGATAAACTTCGTCTGCTTTATCCTCTGGAACTTGTTTTTCATACATATCCTGAAAGTAATCAGCATTGCACTGTATTGCACACGAACATTCGGCAGAAATCACCAGTGTACTACTGAACTCATATTGAGTTTTCTTGCTATTTGGATTGAAAATCTGCAATATTCCCATAGAAAATTTAGACACATAGACATTCGGATTTCCATATAAGTTCACCAAAAAACGCTCAATTTTCCGTCTGACTGTCTGCTTTACTTGTTCGTCGATCACACTATCTTCTTTTAATAGCACTTTCAGTCCAGTAATTTCCAGTCCTTTTTGCTTTAATTCGATTTGTATTATTAAATCGTCTTTTACGCAAAAGTTTTTTTCTTCTTTTGCAACGATTCCACTTATTCCTTGAATTTTATATTCAATATAGGGACATTTTTCAACATCAACCATTTTATAACTCCTACCCTATTGCTTGGCATCCTTACTATTTTGTGCGATTTACTCGTGCAGTTCCAGGGGAAGGCCATCCGGGTCAAAGAAAAAGGTCATTTTCTTTTTGGTGTAGCTGTCCAATCGAATCGGTTCGCATTCAATTCCCATTTGTGCAAGTTCTGCCACAGTAGCTTCCACATCATCTACCCGGAACGCCAAATGCCGCAGCCCACAGGCTTCCGGCCTGTTTACACGCTTGGGCGGGTTTGGCTCTGCAAAAATCTCCAGTTCAATCGCATCGGCACCGTCACCGACACGCAAATCCAGTTTCCAGTCATTCCGCTCCTTGCGGAAGTTTTCTCTCACAACTGCAAAGCCCAGTTTATTCACATAAAAATCTCTTGCTTTTTCGTAGTCAGAAACGATAATCGCCACATGATGAATCGCCGCCAATTTCACTATCTGTACGCCTCCCTATTTTATATGTACCATACCTGCCGAAGCATTACTGCCGCCAGTTCCAGAAGCACGACCACGCTACCGACCACCTGCGGTATCATAAAAATCACAAATCCACCGATCAGCATTTGAAGTGCTTCCATCCCCTGCGACTGCTGCATGAGGTACGAAAGAATCGCCGTTGCCAATAGCACACTACCCAGCAAATAGAAAATCCATGCCGAACAATGATGCAGGAATACTACAAACCACTTTATCAGCCACACAGCAAGGATCAGTGGCAAGGTCATAATCACCAACACCAGTTTTAACAGCCATCGAATTGCTTTCATAATGTCCTCTTTCCGGCTGTTTTGTTGCCCATATTATAACATACTCTTTGATGTTACAACATGGGCAACGCAGCCTTTTTTGAAATTCAGTCTTTGTGTAGTGCTTTTACAGCATTCTGGATGCTCTGCTCATATTTGAACCGTACCACAATGCGCCCGCCATCATATACAAAGACATTTTCAATGAACGCCGACACCATACTTGCCGTAAGCCTAGTGCCATTCAAAAAGTTTTCTGCCTGCTCTGCCGCTGCGCGCACAGTTCCCGGCACAACGCTCTTCGTGGATTCTTCCGCTTTGGACTGTTCAATTTGCTCTTGCACCTCTGAAATTCGTCTATCACATTCCTGCTTTTTCTGCTTGTAGGTATCCAGTGAGAGCGTTCCTGCTGCATATTCCTCATACATCCGCATTTTCTCCCCTTTTAGATTTTTTAGTTCCTGCTCCATCAGAGTTTTGCGGCGGCTTGCCTTTTTGTGAGCTTCCTTCAATCTCTGTTCTTCTTTTTGAATATCGCCATAGAGGGAATCCAGCAGGGAGAGTTCCTTTTTCAGTGCTTGAAGAACCTCATTTTCAATATCACTGACCTGAAAGACTTCGGATGTACACTGAGTTTGTCCCACAAGTTCCAGTCCTTCTCTGCACCAGAATGTTGGAACAGCCTGTTTGAAATTGTGTGCCATCACTCGCCTGCAATTTCCGCAGCGGACTTTTCCTTTCAGCGGGAAGTCCACGCCGCCCATCAGCACTTTATGGCTGTTGCTTTTTATGACAAGCTGCGCTTTTTCAAATTCTTCCCGGCTGACGATTGCTTCATGGGTTCCCGCTGTAATAAACTGCTTTCCTTTGGGGACTGTTCGGACAATGCTTTTGCCAGAAATCAGCGTTTTGGTTTTACCCAAAACCATCGCCCCTGTGTACACATACGCTGTGAGGATTTTCCAAACGCGGGAGCTGTCCCAAAGTATTACAGGGGCAATGGTATAGGTCGTTTCCTTGCCATACGCCTTATTCTCTTTGTTATATATGCTTGGCACAGGAACATTTTCGTCATTGAGCATCATCGCTATCTCTCGCGTACCCAGCCCCAGAATCGCAAGGTCGAAAATGCGCCGCACGATTTTTGCCGCAGGTGGGTCGATGATAAATGCACCCTTTTTGTTCGGGTCAAACTGATAGCCAAACGGTGCAGCAGATGCCGTTGTGATGCCTTTACGCCACTTGACCTGATTGGCTGTCCGAAGTTTCTTTCCGGCATTTCTGCTTTGGCCTTGCGGATGGTTTCAACCTTTTCATTAAAGGAATGGCTGAATTCCTTATACTCTTCCTTGCTGACAATACCGCTGCTCATATCTTCATAAAGCTGGCGGCGCAAGGTCTGGTATTTCTGTTCTTCCTGCTCCAGCATTTTCAGATGTTCTTCCACAGATTTCAGTCTGCGCTCATTCTTCGGAATCTCATTGATTTCATCGAGCCGATGTTCCAGTCCACTGATCTGCTGGACTTTCCCCTGCAATGCGGCCAGCACCACTTCGGCCAGCTTGCTTTCGCTGATAAGATGTGAGGAACAGCCTAAGCCGTTGTGGTTTGTGACGCAGTGCAGATAAATATATTTCTTTCCGTTTTTTGATACCGTGCGCCGCACCATGTTCTGCCCACAGCCGCCGCAGCGAACGATGCCCGAAAACAGATTTACAGCCTGCTGTCCTTTCGATGCACAGTCCTTGAACGCATTGTCCACACAGCGATTCACTTTACTCTCCGGCTCATCCGGCAGCATCTCGTTCATAAGCCGCTGGTCGAGTGCCAGTTTTCTGCCATCGTTGGTGATCTTCAGCATATTATCGAACTTCGGATTCACGCTGCCGTTGCGTACAGCCTCGGCACGGTCTGCAAAGGAACTTACCATTTCTTCCTGTGTTTCGCTGGGTTTCAGCACTTCATTGATGTACTCTGCTTGTGGCACAGGAAGGTTCAGCATATCCGCTGTCTGCACATCTGCGGATTCTTTGAACAGAGAAATCAGCTCCGGCAGATTGAAGAACCGGGCAAAACGTGTTTTCGCACGGTAGCCGGTTCCTTCCGGGGAAAGCTCGATTGCCGTAACGGTTTCACCAAAAGATGCCGCCCAATCATCGAAATGGCTTAGCCCCATCTTCTGCAGGGTGTCATACTGGAGATAACGCATAATGGTGTACAGTTCCACCATTAACCGATAATTTTTTCAATACCTTTGCCGGGAAAGCATACATTGAAACCAGTGATTTTGCAAAAGAACTATTAAAAGTCAGTTGAACAATATTAACCTTCTTTTTTAGACGATAAGCATATTCATTGTCCGAATCAAGCAATACAACAATAGGAGTTTTACCAATCTGCAGCGGCATAATGAAACTTGCCGGACCCCCTGATGTCAAGATAGGGACAAAAAAATTCTCAAAAAAAGCAAAAAAATAAGCCCCACAAGGCTTTTCTGACAATTCTTTGAATCATCAGGGCCTTGTAGGGCTATCCGTTATCTTATGCTATTTTATTTTCACACTGCCTGTAATGGGGTGTTCTCCATTGTTTCCTTAAACTGCTCAACTGTCATCTTTGCTTTTGCCGCAGCACGCTCCAGCGGTAAATCACCCTCTCGAACAAGCTGAACCAGCATCCGAATCTCGCCAATTCCGATGCCTTCGATTCTGCCTTCCTGACGGCCTTCTTCACGGCCTTCGGCTCTTACGCCTTGACTAAGATTGCACACTTCAAGCACCTCTCTTTCCAGTTCTTCGCTCATTGCAACGCCAAACTCTTCTTCCAGAATCTTCTTTTTCTCCGAACCTGATCTTGTGGAAGATAACAGCACTTCCATAAATTTCAGGATTCCCTTATGATTCTCCGTCCCTGGCTTGCCTAAACAAATCATTACGACACTCATCAAATCGTAGTTTTCGGTTTCTTCCTGCGCTTCTCCAATCAACTGTTCGGGTTTGATGGAGTACCGGGTAAGCGTATTTTCAAAACCATCTGACGGCTGAGTACAAATCCAGATGGAGTAGACCTTACGAATCTTCCCATATTCAGATTTTGTAAAAATCGGACCGTGCTGTGCAGAAATCATTCTGCTACAATAATAGATTGCCCGTTTCGTCAATGGGTATCCCGGCTTGAATTTTGTCTGTGCTTCCACATTGATAATCAGACGAATGACTTCTTCCTGTTCTGCACTGTCCGCAGATTTCGGTGCGATTGCGTCAAAGCGAACATCGTAGAACAATGTTCCCTCGGTCAGCGTAGAGTCCTCGTTGTTACTACCCTTGATTACATCTGTTGACTTTTTGGGTCTGTTCGTATCATCGACATGAACACCAACAGAGCCAACCTCCGGGGTTCCCTCGATGTATTTCTCAACAATATCATCTACGGTGCAATCGCTGTATTCATTCACACAGCCTTTCATGATCTGTGCCAGAATCTGTTTGTTTGCCAACAGCTTTTTCGCTGTTCTGTCATACCTCGAATCATACTCTGTCTGATCTATCGTGTGGGCAAGCTGATTTTCCACCGTGCCTTGTTTTTCCATCGGCATTCACTTCCTCGCAGTAGATTCAACAAGAGCGTAAACTCTCCTATCGTACTTCCATCTTACCATAATTCACCGCCCATATCAAGCAACCAACTGTAAACTTTCCTTGCACGGAGTTGTCCATATTATTGCATTCTTCGCCACTGTTATATCATAGGCAACTAATTATTTCAGAACCCACTAATGTGAGATTCACATTTCAGTCAGTACTCTCCCGTTTTCTATCTGCATCGCATCCGTTATCTTAAACGAAACAAGTCGCTGCTGTGGAAAAGCTCTTCCGATCAGCCGATAGGACATTTTCTTGTCCCACCCAGAATCCCCGTAAATCATGCGAACCAATGCCATACACTTGATTTCGCCGCTATTAGATTCGTCTGGTTTTCCCACACGATGCGCTCCTGATTCTTCTGCTCCACACGCCTGTACAGCTATCTGTTTCATTTTACGATTATACAGAAACCGATAGTGTGACGGCCATTCTAACGCTTCCAGCGTTTTTCTGAAGACCGTGATTCGTCCCTCTTCCTCGCAGAAACTCATGCCAAGTCCTGCCTGTTGCTCCGTTTTCTGTTCTGTTTTTTGCATATTGCTCACCTCCCACAAATGGACAGACCCTCCCCTTGTACAACCTGTCAATTAGTCCTTTCCAGCTTCAGGAGCAATCTTTCCTGTCAGAATCCCCATTGACACATACCCATCCATTTGCTTGACTTCAGATTCTTTCCGGTGTTCTTCCACAGGCACACCAAAAGTTCCCACAATATCATCCAGGTAAAATCCCTTTCGGCTGTTCACAGGTTTTGTTGACGCAGCATTATCCTGCGAATCGACTGCGTTCTTTTTTCTCTGTCCTTCATGAAAAATTTCTGGCACAAGCAGATCAAAAACATACAGAGTTTCACCCTCAAAGGTAATCCTGTACCCCAGCATTTTATATCGGCACTCGCTGTCCCATCCCATTTTCTGATAAACTAAAGTCGCAAATGGCTTGCAGGACATCTTCCGGCTTTTGCGCTTATCCGGTTTTGCCACGCACCAACGCAGAGCGTCCTTGTCATTTTCATCACACCCACGAACAACGATACGCTTCAAATCATTGTTGAACATGACATGAACGTAGACCACATCCTCCAGCCCTGTGATACAGGCTGTATTGAATGTGATACTATCTTTACGAATCACGATTGCCGGGTCACGCAGATGGGCAAACAATTCCTTTCGCACGACCTGGTAGCCATCATACGAAAAGGCACTTTCCAGTTCTTCCGCCCGTGCGTCTCTATCATCCTGCACAATCTGCTTCTCTGGCGGCATGATTGTTGTGTTTTCTTCATTCATCTATAATCAGTCCATCCTTCCATTATCTTCTCCGCTTCACGGAGCAACTCATTTAGACTTTCTGCCGTAAATATGTTCATTTTCTCTATCTCCGTCGCAGGACGAAATACATCCCAGTTTCCGGCATAATGCTCCTGCCGTAAGATACCCACCTGTGCTATACTTGTAATCGGCTGTCCAAATGTTCCAGCCCACTCTGGTGGAAAAATGTAAATCTTCTTTTTGACCGTTTCGCCCTCATCTTCTTCGGTGTTTTCCTTTGGAGGCAGAACGATTTCTTCCACCTTAATCATTTCAGGCTCATCAAATGCGAACAGCATCATTTTGTTATCGCCCTGCTCCAAAAACTGGCCACGGAACCGATAACGCAAATCCTCATCCCATTCCATAATGTCAAATAAAGTCTTTGCAAGTCCACGACAGCCCAAAGTGCTTGCACACCAACGTCCCTCTTTCAGTCTGCCCCAACGGATCGCGTTTGGATTATTCTTGTCACAGGGGCGAATGGCAATGCAGCGTTCAACAGAATTTAGCAGCAGCTCCACATATTCAACATTTTCAAACTTTTTCAAGCAAGCGGTGTTAAAGCGCAATCGTCCATTAGAAATCGTCATAGCCGGATTCTGCATAGTAGAAAAATACTGTACCCTGACTATTTCATAGCCCGTCAGATCAAGACGCTTTTTCACATCCGCAGTAACAGTGACATCCGGTTCTTTCATCACGCTTTCAGAGGCTTCCCTGTATTCTTCTGCCGAAAAACCTGTCCAATCCTTATCAAAAGGCACATATCCTCGCAAAATCCCATCTTCAACCACGCTCAACACGGGCAAGGGTCTGTCTTTCTTTGAATAATTGCGGGATGCCCGCAGATGATTGGCTGCATTAAAAACTTCTCTGGAAACAATGGCTTCATGGTGATTCTTCTGCCTGTACTGTGTCCGATCATTGTTGTTTTTCTTTGATTTATGCGTCAAAAAGTTCGGTGTAAAGGTCTTTCTTGCCAGTACATCACCACAATGGCGCTCATTTGCCAGAACACCTGCAAGTGTACCGGGATTCCACTCCACACGTCCCAACTTCGTCTTACGGCTATACTCCATCAAAAGAGTTGCAATCTCCGTAAGCGAATATCCATTCAGGTACAGGTAGTAAATCACCTTTACCGTCTGTGCTTCCTCCGGGTTAATTACAAGGTTGCCTTCCTCGTCTTTATCGTATCCAAGCAATGCAGGGGTCAGGAACAGGCCACGGCTGAACCGCCGATCAATCGACCAGTTCATAATGATAGATTTGGAATGCGATTCTTCCTCTGCCACAGATGCCAGAATCGTCAGAATCATGCGTCCATTGCTGTCCAGCGTATAGATATTATCTGCTTCAAATTTCACACCCACAGGCGGATTCAGATTTTTCAGAAGTTCAATCACAGAAAGGCAGTCAACGATATTTCGAGCAAAACGGGCAATGGATTTTGTAAGAACAAGGTCAATCTTGCCTGCCTTGCAGTCCTCAATCAACTGCTGCATCCCTTTTCGGTGTTCCAGAGATGTGCCGCTGATGCCCTCATCCGCATAGATTCCAACAAATACCCATCCCGGCTGTGCCTGAATATAATCCGTATAATAGTTTTTCTGAAGTTCATACGAAGAAGTCTGTTCATCATTATCCGTGGAAACACGGATATATGCTGCCACACGCCGAATCACAGAACTTGTTTCCAAATCCTCTATGATTTTGGCGGGAATGACTTCCAATTCCGATATATCTACGCCCTTATAGCGGTCTCTGATTTTTTGCTTACGGTCTACTGCTTCTACTTCACCGGTAATCATGTGCTTTTCCTCATTCTCCCGTATGGATGCTCCAATACCACTGTCGCATCTTCCGATAACTTCGGATACCGAGTTCTTTCTTCGTATTTTCTGCGGTTCTGCGGCTGATTCCTTCATCTTTCATCCGCATATAGATTTCTCTTGCTCTCATATCGCCATCAGAAAGCAACTTTTTTATCAGATATGCTGCCTTTTCTGTTTTTGACTCAAATTCCGGCACTTTCGGTTGTTCCGATGAAACGAATGTGCTCTTGCACTCCAACCATTGAAAACCCATCTCCGCTGTTATAGAAAACCAAATTTCTCCATCAGACGGAGCCAAACTGTTTTTTATCTGCCGAACAATACGAATATCTGTATCTTTCTGGTCACGCTCCACCTGCAAAACACTTCGCGCAGCAGCAACCACATCTATGCTGCCAAGGCTTCGGTACAAACCTTTCGTTCCCTCTTTCTTATTGAGATGACCAATCAGCACAATGGCACAATCATATACTGAAGCCCACATTCCGAGACGCTGCATCAGTTTTCTGGCTCTCCCTGCAATCTGGAGGTCAGAATCACTTCCTAAATACGCCTGAATCGGGTCTATAACTACAAGCCGTGGGCGAAATTCAATGATTGCCTGACGGATACGCTCATCATCCAGTGTTAGACCACTGTATGTTTCTTCATTGATAAAAGCTACTTTTCTACAATCTGCGCCACATCTTTCCAGTCTGGGTTTAATGGTATCTGATACTCCATCTTCCGAACACTGGTAGATAACCCTCTGCGGCGTCCCAACAGGCTTTCCATCCGGTGTTTTCCCACCCTTAGAAAGTTCCGCAATCAGATTCATCATCATGGTTGACTTTCCATCGCCGGGATCGCCTTGTAGCAATGTTATCTTTCCCACTGCAATGAATGGATACCACAACCAGTGAACAGAAGTTGCCTGCACATCACTATATAATGTAAGAATTCTTTTTTCTACCTTGTCCGCCATCGTCTTTCCTTCCTATTTGCAGTCTTTTCCTACCTCTATTATAAAGCATTCGTTGCGTTTTGACTGCTACCCATCAGGTAGCATGAGTTGCCTTTTGCTACCCAGTAGGTAGCAAAACAGCCTAAGACCACAGAGCAGCTAGCAGTGTGTCCCTTTGCGGTCTTAGAACCTTTGATATAGAGTTGCTCTGCCTACCATCATGCGAGATAATTGTACTGCCTTATGCGGGGAATCATAAGGAGAAAAGCACATGGCTACTGATTATAAAGCTTTGGGCAAGCGCATTTCAAATGCCCGAAAACAAGCTGGTATCACGCAAGAGGCCCTTGGAGAGCAGCTTAACATGACACGAAAACATATTAGCGTAATCGAATCCGCTATCAAACGCCCAAGTCTTGATGCACTGGTTGATATTGCCAATGCTCTTGACGTATCGACTGATGATTTGCTGGTAGATAGTTTGATGCACTCGACTTCAACCTCAAATTCCGAAATTCACCGTCTTCTCTTGGACTGCAATGAAATCGAACAGGAAATTCTCACTCGGATGGTAAGAGAGATGAAAGCCATACTGTACGGTTTGGGAATCTGATTTTGTAGCCCGCTGATCATATAACAAAAAAGCCCGCATAAGACACAGCTGCACTTCGGATTACACCGGGGTGCTGTCTGTGGCTTATGCGGTCAAAGTCATTCCTACGGAATGAAATGCCCGCTGATCGAGAAGATTTACGAATCCTCTCAACCAGACGGGCATTCTTTTTGCTCACCTTGCTGTTTCTATGCAGTTATGCGCCATACTTTTCCAATGCTCTCCGAATCACATCCTCACAGTTAAACTCAACTTTCATCGTCTGATCGTCATACAGATAAACCATGCTGACAAAAGCATCTACACATTCCTTGGTCAGACCGCCTATGTATGTTTTTTGACTTGCCTGCTTTGTCAGGTTGCGGATTTCTTCATCCAGTTCATCGGCACACTCCTGTTCTTCCTTTTCTGTCCGTATGCTATCCTGCAATGCAGCCAGTTTTTCCGAAAGGGTCTTTTTCTTTTCTATGTACACATCTCGCCGTAGCACACCGTCTGCATACGATTCATATAGTTTGATTTGCTCTACCCGAATGGCTTCTGCTTGCTTTTCCAAGTCCTCAATGTCCACGCAGCGCACCGTGATAGACTGCTTTTCCTGCATTCCCTGATTTACCACATCCAGCGCATAGAATACTGTTTTTATCGCACGAGCCACTTTTGCATTCACCGAATATTCTCTGTAATAGCCGCCGTAGCATTTAGAGAACTTTCCGGCTGACCGTTTATAGCCGCAATAGAAAACCATTTCCCCATATTGCCTTTCGTGGCGAAGCTGCCGATTACAGTTTCCGCAGCAGATTTTTCCTTTTAACGCAAAATCATCATCCACCTTATATTGAATTGGAGTTACGTTACGGATTGCTTTCTGTGCCTGGTAGTATTCATCTTTTGTCACGATGGCCTCATGAGCGTTTTCTGCGATGATCCACTTATCCTCCGGGAGCGTCCGAACAGAGGTAGTATTCACATCAATTTTCTTTCTTCTCCCCATAACCAACGCACCAGTGTATTCATACCGTCTAAGGATTCTCCACACGATTGCCGCGTTCCATAACATTTCACTGTCCGGGGCAATAATAGGATTGCTGCCCATCAGCAGATTCTTTCGTTTCGCATACAATCCCGGCGTAGGAAGATTTAATTCGTTCATGCCGTAGGCGATCTGCGTTGTATTGCGGCCGGACAATGCTAATTCAAATACTTTTTTCACGCAGGGTGCTGCCTCCGGGTCAATCTCCCACCGCTGCCCACCTTTCTTGTTCCACACATATCCAAAAGGGACATTCGTGCAGGTGGCTTTCCCGTTCTTCCAGTTCGTTTCCAGAGCAGCCCGAATCTTTTTCGCAATATCCCGGCTATACATATTATTCACCAGATTGCTGACCGCCACTTCGATTCCCGGTGTTCCGTTGTTCAGTTTCATGCTGTCAAAGGAATTATTCACAGCAATAAACCGAACTCCCATCAACGGAAAAATCTGTTCAATGTAATCGCCAACACCGATATAGTCACGACCAAGGCGGGATAAATCCTTTACCATGATGACTTTTATATCGCCCTGCTTCAAATCCACGATCATTTTCTGAAAAGCCGGACGATTAAAATTTGTTCCAGTATAGCCATCATCTACATATTCTACAATCTCGCCAAACAAATCTTCCTGCTTCCCAATGTAATCGTGGAGCAGCATCCGTTGGTTCTCAATGCTGTTACTTTCATCCTTGCTGCCTTTTTTCAAATCTCCGTCTGCCAATGATAAGCGGAGATAGATTGCAATTTTATCATTCATTCTGAACCTCCGACATGATTGCAAGCACTTCCTGATAGGGGTCGCTACACTTAAATTCGACCTCCACAGAATTGTCCATTCCTACATAGATTCTCTTGATAAGTTCATGCACCAGTTCTTCATCAAATTCATTTTGATTCAGAATCCCGCGCATCCGCTCCATCTGCGCATCGCAGATTTTGATTCTTTTTTCCAGTTCCAATGCACGTTGACGCTGCTTTTGCAGTTCATGTTCCAACCGCTGCTTTTCTGCTATGTAGTGTTCCTTTAGCTGACTGTATTCATCTTCGTCCAGAATTTCAGCTTTATAGTCCTCATATAAGCGCAACCGCCGTTCTTCAGCTTCCTGAATCCGAAACAGGATAGAGTTTTCTTTCATTTTGATGGAACGAGCCGAATCCAGATTGCTGCTGCGCATCATGTCTTTTACCAGCTTTTCTTCTTCACACATGGTAGACACCAGATGATGAATCTGATCCATCGCCACCATCATCAGCATTTTCTCCGGCACCGCATGATAGGCGCAGGGAGTCGTGTTCTTCTTTCTTTTGCAAATGAACACTCCATAGTGCGTTTCTTTCACCGTACCATGCACTCTCCGTTCAAACGTCATGTTGCGTCTGCAACAGCCACAGTAAACCATTCCTGAGAGATGGTTATAACACTTTTCTCTGGTTGCCTTGGAACGAGCCATCGCCATTTCCCGTTTTTCCTTATTCTGTTCCCGCCGTGCCTGCACTTTTTCAAAATCCGATTTCAGAATGATTGCTTCATGCGCGTTTTCAACAATATGCCATTCCTTCTTTTCCACTGGATGGAGGCCAATCCCTTTGTATGATGCAGTTTGCGTTTTTCCAGATACCAGTTCTCCAATATAGGCACTGCTGTTTAAAATACGAAGAACCGTACTGGGGTGCCATTTATTATAGGTAGGGTCATCTCCCTCATGTAATTTGCGATTCAGCCGTTCGTTCGGCCTTGCTACTTCTAAAAATTCCAACCTGCGGGCAATTTCGTTTGTACTCACTCCTGCAAGATACCATTGATAGATCAGTTTGACCCACTTCGCATCCTCAGTCGCTTCAAGCTTATTTCCCTGTTGGTTCAACTGATAGCCATACGGTGTACACCACGATGTAGGGATTCCCTTCTCGCGGCGCATCTGGTAACTAAGGCTGATTTTCTTTGAAATGTCCTTCGCGTACAAGCTGTTTACCATGTTCTTGATGGGAACCGCAAGACTATCCACATCCGACTGCCGGATGTTGTCAAAATCATCGTTGATGGCGATAAAACGAACATGGAGCATCGGGAAAATAGTTTCCAGATAGCTTCCCGTTTCGATATAGTCACGACCAAATCGAGATAAGTCCTTCACTACGATGCACTGAATTTTGCCTGTCCGTATATCCTGCATCATACGCTCAAATTCTGGTCGGTCAAAACGTGTTCCCGTAAAACCATTGTCTGCATAGGTATCGGTCAGCGTCAGTTCCGGGTTTTCCCTGATATAATTATGAATTTGCAAAATCTGTGTGTGCAGGGAATCTTCTGTTTCATGCCCGCCGTTCTCAACCGACAGCCGCGCATACGCTGCCGTGCGCAGAAGTTCTTTTTCGTTTTGCTGTACGGCCTCCTGCACAGCAGCCTGCGGCATCATATTCTTTCTACTCTTTCTTGCCATTACAATCTTCCTCTCCGTTGTTCAGCCATTCTTCCGGGAAGAATCTCTTCCACTCACTTTCTTGTAGGATCACTTCTACCTGTTCAAAATCTACGATCCATACATGGTCAAGCCATTCTTTAAGATGTGTGCGCTCCAATTTTTCAGGAATTGAAATCGCTCGGAACTTCATCAACCAGGGATTTCCATGGCTAAATGCTTTTTCTATGTCATTAACAGCCAGCATTACTTTTTTAAAAGCCGCTTCCTGCTTCTGGACCGCCACCTGATACTGATGTTCATACTCCTCTACCTGTTCTAGTAAAATTGATCCCTGCTCGTATTGCCGATAAACTGCTGTTCGTTCATCGTCCTTGGCCATCAAGTGCGCAACGATCTCATTTGCTCTTTTTCTGTACTGCAACAGTCCAGCATCCATGCACTGCTTGACTTTCTCAGGATTCAAGTCCAGCACCCTATCAATATGCGCAGCTTGCATTTTTTCTTTTTCCAAAGCTGAAAGAATCTCTCGAAAGATTTTCTCGCTTTCGATGAAAGGGGCTTTTCCAGAGAAGCATCTATACCCCTTGTCAAACGAATAGATTTGCTGGCTTTCATCTTCTGATGTTCTGCACAGCAGACCTTTTCCACTTTCCTTGTCATAGATTTTTTTGAAGAGCAGATTTGGTTTTTTTCGAGCCTTTTTTCTCGAAGGCAACCTCGTAGATTCCAACTTTTTCTGAGCTTTCTGAAATTCCGTCTTTGAAACAATCGCCGGAACCTCCAATTCTCGCTTTGCCTTTGCCAGTGTCAGCGTACACTTTCCGATATAGAGTGGATTTTTCAAAATCGAGCGAATTGTTGAATCCTGCCACTTATTTTTTGTTCTTGATCTTTTTTTCTTTGCCATCTGGACTTGCGGTGTTTGAACGCCCTGTACATCCAATGCTCTTGCGATTTCCGGGATTTTCATATCTTCCAGATACATCTGAAAAATCAGCTTTACAACCTGTGCGCTTTCAGAATTAAGAACAAGGCTTCTGCGATCTTCCGACAGCGCATAACCATATTTAGCCTGTCGATGGGTCAATGTACCTTCTTCAAAGTGATTCTGGCGATTGGTAATAAATTCCGAACGAATCTTATCAATGGTCTTTCCATTGAAATACTCTGCAACCTCTTCGGCAGTTTTGTCTATGCTGCAAAAGTCATCTTCCACAACTGCAAATTGGATACCAAGCGGATAGAACGTCCTCTGCAGTGCTTCAATGGCAAACGGAAGGGTTCTTCCACAGCGGAAGATAGAATCCACAACAACTGCATCAAATTTCCGAGCCATCCCATCCTGTACCAATTTGTCAAAGCCCTCCGTGGCTTCTGCTGTTCTCCTGCGGTCACTGTATTTTTCGGATACGCTGCACCCGCACTTTTTTAGATACCGTGCAATGCGCTCATTCTGTTCCGCAATCGTATTGGATGGATTTTCTTCTCCGATCCTGCTGGAAATCGACCTTGTATAACTGACCCATTTCATTCCTCTGCCACCTCATTTCCATGATGTGCTTGATATTCCATAAATTTTTCTGTGATACTGTGCAGTTCATCCTCGAAGCAGAAATGAATTTCAATCTCTGTTTTGCTATGAACATCTATGTGGTCGATCAGTTCCACCACGACCCTGCGTTCGAGCGTTTTGATATGTTCGTACTGCTTAAATTCTTCCAACCAAGTAGGAAGCAGTGTGTCGTGCTTTAATGCCTCCTGCTTCTTTTCGCGGATTTCCTGAATCTTATCCTGTGCCTCTTTTATCTTCTGCGCAAAGCGAGTATTCATTTCTCCGTACTCTTCCCGACTGACAACATCATCGCATAAGTCCTGATACAGACGGATTTTTAAATTACTGTACCGTTCTAATTCAGCTTCCAGTGCAGTGATCTGGCTGTCCAGAATCTTTATGCCAATCTGTTCGCCGCTTGCCAACTCTGCATTGGAGAGTACCTTTTCCGCTTCTACAAGAAGTGTCACTTGATGCCGGATCGCAGCCAGAACACTTTCCGTCAACTTCTCACTGTTTATCATGTGCGGTGTGCAGCCGCCGCCATTCTTATAGGTAGAGCAGTGATAGTATTGATACTTCTTCCCGTTTTTCGTCACCGTGCGGCGAATCATATTCTGCCCGCAGTCTGCACAGCGCAGAAAACCTGATAATGGATAAACTGTTGTCTGCGATGGTGCGGTACGAGTGTCCAGTTCCAACAACTGTTGTACTTGCTGGAACTCGCCTTTGCTGATAATGGCATCATGCGCATCTTCCACCCGAATCCAGTTTTCACTTCCAACATCATGGCTCTTTTTTACTTTGTAATTGATTTTCCTGCGTTTACCCTGAATCAATGTTCCCGTATAGGATTCATTTTTCAAAATACGATTGACGGAAACCACTGTCCACTTCTGATTCAGCCCAGCCTGAAAACCGCAGGTATAGTTGAATCCATTGGCTCTCTTATACTCGTTTGGCGGCAGGACACCCAGTTCGTTCAAGTGACTGGCAATGCGCTGTGAACTCATTCCGTTCAATTTCTGCTTGAATATTTCCTGCACAATGCCCGCAGCGTATTCATCTATAATCAGATGATTCTTGTCTTTCGGGTCTTTTTGATACCCGTATCCTGCAAAGCTGCCAATGAACTGACCTTCTTTCCGTTTCACATCCAAGTGACTTCTGACACGCATCGAAATGTCACGGCAATAGGTATCGTTGATAAGATTGTTGAACGGAATCAGGATACGTCCCTTATCATCGTTTTCTTCCGCACTGTCATAATGATCGTTGATGGCGATGAACCGGACTCCCATAAATGGAAAGATTCTTTCCAGATAACGTCCTGTTTCAATGTAGTTTCTGCCGAATCGTGATAAGTCCTTGACGATAATACAGTTGATTTTCCGATTCTCAATGTCCTGTATCATCCGTTTGAAATCCGGGCGTTCAAAATTCGTACCACTGTATCCATCGTCTACATACTCATCGACCTTATGCAGTTCCGGGTGCTTTCCCAGATAATCATTCAGTAAAGCTCTTTGATTTTTGATGCTGTTGCTTTCCTGCTGATCGCCGTCCGAACGTGACAATCGAAGATACACAGCACAGCGATATTGTCCATTTTCCTGAAAAAACATAAAAAGCCGATAACCTCCTTAATCTATTTGTCGTTCTGACAATAAACCAAGAAAATTATCGGCTTTAGTTAGCATATTCTGTTTTGACCCAAAGCCATTATCTCATATTTCGCGGTCCATGTCAACGCTTTAATGTGCTAAAGTGTAAATTTTCTTCTGCTTTCTTCTTTTTTATCTCCGATGCGTCCGTGCGCATTTTTTCAGTGTGTCCTCTAATCGGTTCTCTCCCGCAAAGCTGATCTTCACTACCATGCCCTTGTCGAGATAGCAATAAGGGTTCTTGATCTGCGAAATGAAATCGACCATCCGCTCCCGCTGCGACAAGTCTTTTCTAATTTCCACTTCGTTGATGTCTACCAGTTCCTTGCGGTTCACATTACGGAGATCGGTCTGTGCCATCTGGCGCAGGCTTTCCATGGTGTGATAGGTTCGTGCAGTTGTTTCGGTCATTCACTCATTCCTTTCTGTTTTTGGGGTGGTGTGTCAGCCTCTTTCACTTATAGAATTGGAGAAAGGCCATTTCGCAAGGTATTTCAAAAATTTTTTGTCTTTTTTCAAAAACACCTTGCGAAACACGCTCTGCCCGATTCTAAAGATAGAAGAACCCGAAAAATGCGTAAGGCAACGGCTTCACCGTAAGTAGGGCAAGATTCGCCTGGAGTAACTCAAAATTCACTTTCGTGATTTTTCGTTACCGGCAATCTTGATGGGGATTCCGCTTCCCCATTCCCTCGGTACGCACAAAATCTCTGATTTTGGCTATTTGGCTTCCACTAAAGTGGTCGCAGCCGACCGCCTACGGCTTGTCGGGATTTGCTTCGCAAATAAATTTGAAGGGAGTTTCTATCTATGGGCAGAAGAAAAAAGTGCGAGCAGATAAAAAGAACAAATAACGTAATGGTACGTTTTACAGATGCAGAGTATGCTTCTATTTCCATTTCTGCTGAACAGGCAGGCTATCCGGTTGCCGTTTATGTCAGGAAGAGTGCGCTGGACGAACGCATCGAAGTCCACTACAACATCACTGCAGAACTTCCCGAACTTCAAAAACTGATTGCTGAGTATTCTGCCATCGGCAACAACCTAAATCAGATTGCCCAATACTTCCACTCTGGCGGTTTCTATTCCAAGTCAATGCAGGACGAGATCAACCGCCATCTCACTGCATTATGGCAGCTTCGGCAGGAAGCAATCAAATTAGGGGGAACCTATCATGGCCGTGTTAAAACACATCGCAATAAAAAACGCTGATTACAGTGCGGCAGTCTGCTATTTGAAATATCAGCATGATGAACGACACTTAAAACCGCTCCTTGATGAAAACGGGAGCATGATGCTCCGCAGCGAATTTCACATGAATGGAGTAAACTGCAATCCCGACACCTTTGATCTTGAGTGCGAAATGCTCAATGACCAGTATCGAAAAAACTACCGATACGACGAAGTCAAGTCCCATCACTATATCATCAGTTTTGATCCGCGCGATAAAGACGAACACCATCTTACTGGCGAGAAAGCACAAACCCTGGGACTTGAATTTGTGAAGAATCATCTTCCCGGCCATCAAGCATTGGTCTGTACTCACACGGATGGACATAATGGCAGTGGCAACATCCATGTTCATATCATAATCAACAGCTTACGGAAACTGGACATAGAGCCACAGTCATACACCACACGCAGCATTGACTGCAAAGCAGGATACAAACATCACCTGACAAAAGATTATCTAAAATACTTACAGCAAGAACTTATGAATCTATGCCAGCGTGAAAATCTGTATCAGGTCGATCTTCTCTCTCCGGCTCAACATAAAATTACTGAAGCTGAATACTGGTTGCAAAAGCGAGGGCAGAAAGAGCTGGAAGATATAAACGAACAGATCATTGCTGATGGCATGAATCCAATGGAAACAACATTTCAGACTCGTAAGCAGTTTGTTCGGAATGCTGTTTCAGAGATTTCTTCCTCCGCAATTTCGTTTGAAGATTTTCAAAGCCAGTTATTTGAAAAGTATAAGATTCATATGAAAGAAAATCGGGGAAGATATAGCTATCTGCATCCAGAGCGAGAGAAGTACATTTCTGGTCGCTCTTTAGGCACAAATTTTGATAAAGATTATTTGCTCAATCTTTTTGAAGCCAATGCACTTGCTGCTGAGCAAGAAGAAAAGCAACGACAGACCATGCCCGATTACCATGCAGACCCGATTGCCATTCTCTTCATTCGCTCTGATCTGCGTCTTGTTGTGGACTTGCAGAACTGTATTAAGGCTCAACAGAGCAGAGCCTATGCTCAAAAAGTCAAAATTTCCAATCTTCAGCAGATGGCAAAGACCGTAGCTTACATTCAGGAAAACGGATTCGATACCAGAGAAAATTTACAGACAACCTACGATAGCATCACATTACAGATGCACGATGCACGGCAAAAGACAAAGGACACCGAAACACAAATCAAATCTGTGAATGAGCAAATCCACTATCTGGGTCAGTATCTTTCCACAAAATCCACCTACAATGAATTTTTGAAAGCTCGCTTCAAAGGAAAATTTCGCAAGGATCACGCTGATGAAATTGAGAAGCACGAAAAAGCCGCCCAGATTCTGAAAGCACAAAATCCAGACGGCTCACTTCCGAAGATGAAAGATTTGAAGCTTGAAAAAGAACGATTACTTGCCTTGAAAGCGGCTCAATACGACGCCTACACCTATTATAAAGATTATCAAAAAGAATTGCGAACAGCCTGTGCCAATGTTGACAGCATCTTGGGGCAGCACCACATTCGAGATCACATTCAACGCACAGAACAGACCCTTTAAGCAAAAAAGAGCCACCATACGCTACCCTTTTGTTGGGTAAGCCTATGGTGGCTCTTGCACTATTTTCAGTCTTTAAGCGTCCCTGTATTTCAAGAAACCATTTTGTAATTCCACAAAGCGATCCTGAAATATTTCTTCCAACGCCTGTTTGCAGGGAACCCTCTGCATCCAGGCAACAACAGATCACTTCCTGTTCCGTTCCATATCAGCCGACTGCTCTTGGCTACTCTTTTGCTTTTCCCGTGCCATCTGCCTGATTCGCAATTTATCAAGAACGGATTCCCGTCCGTTGATTATGCGGGGCTTAGGGAGATTGTTGGCACAGCCATCAATCATATTGTAGTTCTGTTCCGTAGTTGATTCTACGGCCCGAACATATTCCCCGTTCTCATAGAACTTCTGATAATGTTCCATCTGGTGTAGTGACGGCTTCTGGTTCATCGGCTTTTCCATCAGCGGTGGATGCAGATAATCCAGAATCTTTTTTCTGGCATCCTCATCCAACCCTTTTCGGATTTCAGTGGAAACCAGTTTTCCAGAAGCATCTACAATCACGTTCGGTGCTTTTTCCTTATAGACTTCATGCTGCATCAGAAAAAAGTGCTGGCTTTCTACTACGCATTCTTCGGTTGCCATCCACGTTCCAGCACATCCATCTATAAAAAGATTTTTCGTGTCAAGTGTAACCAGAATGCCAGAACTACTACTGCGGATAAAGCCAGCAACCACAACAAGGGAGTCCTTATCCACAAAATACGCCGTGATTTCTCCCTGTTGGTTTATGACAATCACATCACCGACACCAAATGGACGGCCACGGAAATTCTTCGGTCGATGCTCTTCCAACCGTTTCCGAATCATCTCTGGTGTGTCCGATGTAAACAACTTTGTAAAATACGCCTGCTGATAATTTTGTACGGTCATATGGAAATGTTGTTCCACCAAATACTGATACGAGCGCGACCGATACGCAGCAAGTTCTGCACTTTCTTTCAGCTGATAGACCGCATACTGATTGATATTCATTTTGCCACCACATCCTGAAGATACGGTTTAAGGTCAAGCTCTGAAAATTCCATGTCTGAAATAGAGCGCATCTTTTTCATGGTTGATGCTACTAAAGGAAAGACTTCGGCATCATCCTCCACAAACGGAACAACTTCCTCGATATATCTCATGGTTTCCGTCCGTGTCGGCTGCTCAAACATTGCCATAACCATCATCTCATCTGCATTAAACTTCATCTTGCTCACAGTTCCATTTCTCCTTTCTTCTTTGCCTTCTTCGGTTTTGCCTGTTCCTGATGAGGCTGCTGCTCCTGCGCCTTTTTGCGATTCTTCAACGCTTCACGAACAGACTGCCGGGTGTTGGGGCGTTCTTCCAACTCCTTGCTTGCCTGCCGCTTTTCCAAAAGCGTTTTCATATCCGAAATTGCTTTCTGCACCAGCGGGCTTTCCCGGTAATGCTGGATATGGTTGACAACCTCTGCCTGCACTTCTCCGCCTACCATCAGGTCAAACATTCCCGAATAGATGCTTCCATCTTCAAGAGAAAAGCCAATGCTCTTGATTCCGTTCATCCGCTCTGTCGGAATCTTATCGTAGATTTCCAATGCCTGCTCCAATGTCAGATTGTCATGGAACTCTCCCATCACCGGAAACTCTGCACACTCTGCCACATAAAAGCTGATGTTCGCTTCCCGCGCAGGCTTCTCTGCTGCCAGCTTTTCTTTCATTGCTTCTGCCCGCTGTGTTTCTGCGCGGTATGACTGTTCCTGAAGATACGCAGTACTAATCACACCACACTCAGAAACGCTGTGTCCGTGTTCTGCCAGAACTTCTTCCATCATTTCCTGCACGGGTCTATATCCATCCACTTCGATGATACCGCCGTCCATTACCGTGAAGTCCTTATTATATAAGGTATAGTCGTAGCCATCCTCGCTGGTCTGGATGTAAAAATAGCCATCGTTGATTTCATAGGCTACCGCCACATCCTGCACTTTCAACGCTTCTGCCACCAGTGCGACCACATGGTTCTGGATGTATGGATTATCCCAGCCCGGAACTTTCTTGTAGTCCTCTACGATCGTGTCAATACCGTTCTTACACTGCACAATGTCCAGACTGCCCGGAAGTGGGTCAGGCGTTTTCTCTACGCCAAGGGCTTTCAGATGAAAATTCGGAACCTGCTGATAGCAGGACATTGCATCATCGAGATCCCCGAACTTCTCAATTTTCATCGGATTGGTCTGCAAATCTGTCACAACATAGAACTGCTGCACAAAAGGCTTTTCCGGCTCCCTCTGCTGTTCAGCCTCAAGTTCTTTGCGGTACATATCCACAAATCCGTTCAGCACAGCCGGGTGACTGCGCACGATCCAGTCAGGACGAATGTTGTTACCGCGTTCTCCTTTACAGGTGGTGTCTGCCCATTCCTTATTGCTGTGCGAATACCTTCCGTCGTGATTGTTATAATTCAGCGTATACGCCAGAATATAGCCCATACGCTCCATGCCGAACTGTTCAACAACGGATTTCGTAGCATCGTCTGCAAGGTTCATTCCGTCGAAATTGTCTGCAATCGCTTCTTCAATGGCGTTTCTGCACTCTTCATTGAGCTGTCTGGAAATGCGGTACAAATCCACTTCGCCATTCTCTGCTGCATAGCCGAAAGATTCGTAATAGACCGGAACGTCCGAATCATCCGTGCGGCTTTTCTCCACCACAGGAACAGCCTGTTCTTCTTTTTGGGATGCCGGATTCTTTTCTGCAAAATACTCCTTTACGGCATCTTGGAAGTCCTCGTCAAAGCCGTTCCACAAATCTTCTGCCACAAGTTTTCCCTGTTCATTGACCGCAACGCAGGCAGCTTCATCCCCGTATTCCTCGTGCTCCAGCAGGAAGAACTTTTCGCCGCCGACCTCCGTTTCGTCTACCACATACCATGTGCCAACGTGACCCTCGACCGTGATGTGGTCGGAATCGCCGTGGAGCAGACCATTGTTTTTCTCTTCCTGCCCTTTCATAAATTCCCGGACAGTCAGCAATCCACCCGTAAAGTTCAGACCTTCTTCGCCCAGTTCCAGCCGACCGTCTGCACCAAGGTCAAATTCCTCTGCCATCAGAACAGATGCCGCATGGTTTACGATCACTGTTTTCTCCACCAGAATCGGCTGCCCCGGATCATAGTCCGACCCGCGCAGGTCATAGCGGTACAATCCATCCGGCACATCCTCATCCCGCAGTCTGCTGTTGCTGAAAAGACCGGGCTTATCAAAGATTTCAATTTCCTGCAACTGTTCATCCAGAATCGTTTCTTTCTTCAAATCCATCTTTCTTTCCTTGAAAAAATCCGGCAGCTCTGCAAAGCCGATGCTGTCCACATAGCAGGCTTTGATTGACTTGCCATCGTTCAGCACCACAACATCACTGACGGAAAGCGAATGCCCGGTAAAATCCGTTGGACGCTGGATATTGAAGCGTTCGTAAATGGCTTCAAGTGTATCTTTTTCCGTAAGAGGCTCGGTATAGACCAGCTCATAGTCTGCACGGTTCACTTCCATCCCATGCCGTTTTACAAAGTCCAGATTCATAAAGCGATAGTCGTGTTCCGGGTCACGGGCAGTGATCTGGTAGATGCCAAACTGCTTTTCACTGCCGGAAAGCAGCTTCTGCTCCTTGACCAACGCATCCAGCCGGGTTATCAGCTCTGCCGCCTTTTCTGCGGGCTCTCCCTCTGATTCCTCCATTGCAACTTGCAGCCATTCCCGGATCGGCTGAATATCCCCAGCCTGAATCTGTTCTTTCAGTGCTTCAACTGCCTGTTCCCGATCCTCCACGCTATCTTTATAGTGGTAGAAATCGAAGTCAAAGGCGAAATTATCAAGGTCTGCCGCCAGCTTTTCAACGGGTGCTTTCTCGCCGTTTTCCATTGTTTTCTGCTTGTCCTTTTCCAAATCTTCCTTAGCAATCTGGAAATAGTCACTTCCACGTTCGATTTCTTCACGCCCTGTGACAAGAACTGGCCACGGGCTGATACGGATAAGATAAATCTGCTTGCCCTCATCAAACAGCCGCAGAGCCTGCTCCCGACTTATCACCGTTAGTGCGGCATCCGGGCGGGCATACTCATCTTCCAGATACTCTTCGTTCTTTTCCAGCAAAATTGCACTCCATGCGTCAGCCTTGATTCCGAAAATGCCATCATGCTGTTCGATCTCTTCCTGACTGGCGAAATCTCCTGCCGTGCCATCCTGAAACAGCGGGTAAATCCGTTCGCCCAGCCGATGCCACTCCCGTGCACCTTCCTTTGTCAGCGGCAGAACATCATCTTTCAGATACCCATATTTGTGCATTTCCGAAAGACCGATCATGCCATCCGGCAGACTTTCGATCTTCTCCTCTGCTTCCCACATCAGGCGATTGATTTCTTCCGTGTTTTCAGCCGCAACCGCAGCCGCCAGATTGTTGGCAAGTTCTTCCGTTGCCGCCCGGTCATCCAGCTTGTAAGCAAAGTTTACAATGAGATTTCGCTGGCTGTTGTCAAAAACGGTTTTGTCCCGTTCCTTGTCCGCAATCAGCTTTTCAGCATATTCCATCGCCGTCATGCGCTCCACACTCCTTTCTGCCACCGCCGTTTCCAGTTTTTCAAGAAAATCAGCAGCGGTCAATCGAATCGTATCCATCGAATCTTTCAATTCTTTCAGTTCCTTGCCGCTTGCCCAGCTTGCTACATACGGGAACGAGTAGTCCGAAGTATCAATGCCAAGTGCCGAGCAAACCGTAAATGCAATGCTTTCCGCTTCTGTTTCTTTGGTAAGCTGGTCTTTTTCCTCACCGCGCTGTTTCATCTGGTCGCTGTCATGCAGCATGGCATGAGCAACCTCATGGATCATCGTCTTGATGGTCTGGCTCTCACCCATATCGGCACGAACACAGATTTCTTTGTCCATGTGGCTGTAATAACCTTTTGCGTTGCCCTCGATCTCTCCAAAACGAATTGGCACAGGAGATACCTGTTCGATTGCCTCTTTCAGCAGGGTATAATCCTTGACACGGGCAGTCAGTTCATTCACTTCCAGCGTAGGCAGCGGTTCTCCGTCTGTCTGGGCATAATCGAAAACCGTTGTTACCCGGAACCGGGGAATCACCCTCTCCACCACTTCGATTTCCGGCTCCCCGCTCTCATTCAGCACCGTAAGCCCGGTGTCCTTGTCGATTTTCTCCCTCTCTTCCCGTTCCTTTACCGGGGCAGGCGCGATGATCTGGATGCCCTTTTCACCCTTTTTCACATAGCGGTTAAACTTATTTTTCCATGCATTGTACCCAGCCACCAACGTAGCATCTGGACGCTGCATTGCGATCAGCAGCGTATTATTGAAGCTGTAATTGTGGAATTTCGCCATTGTAAGCAGGTACTTCGTATACATTTCCGAAGTAAAAATGTCCTTTACGCCCTGTTCCAACCGTTCCGTGATTTCTTTGAGCTGGTCTGCCCGCTTATCTGCCATTCATGCCCTCCTTTACAAAATCTGCCCCATCAGATTCCCTTTCGGAGATCTGACGGGGCATTCTCAGTTATAGTTCCATATCGTGACTTTTCTTTTTCTGCGGTTTCGGCTCTGCCATGCGTTCTGCCTGCTTTTCGTGAAGCTGTGCAAGGATCGACGGACGTTTTACGCTGTCTGCACTCCGCTCAATCTCACGTTTCGGCGCAGGAAGTTCGCTATCCGTTACTTCCTCATCCATGCCAAGAGCCGCATCATCCCCCTTTTCGTCCATATCCAGCAGGGCATTCAATTCTGCAAGCCGTGCAGATTTTTCGTTTAATTCCGCCTCCTGCGGGAACGGACGCTGCACTTCTTCCTTTGCTTCTGCCAACTGCTGCTGTAAGGTTTCCAATCTGCGCTCCACCTGCGGCAGTGTCTTTTCGATAGATGCCAGCGCATTGAGAATACGCTGGATATTGCCAGCCGGATCACTGCCAAGTTCAATCGTATAACTGCTCTGCCGCTTGATGGTCAGCTTGAATGTCTGGGCGAACGCATCAAACCGGGAACTGATTGCAAACCCTCCCAAATCTGCGATTTGCCCCTCTGTCTTAGCGATCTTCATTGCGGCACAGGCTGCAAGAATTGCCGAGCCTGCTTCCTTGCGGTCGGTATAAACCCTGTCCTCCACCGTGATGGAGAACTTCTCCTTGTCCTGTTCCAGCAACGGCTTTGCCACTGCAAGGTCAGCTTTCAGACCTGCTATGCGCTCTTTCGCTGCCGTGATTTCTGCCGGATACCGCCGTGCAATATCCGATTCCAAGCTGTAAATCTGGCTGGTGTGGTTGGCCCGCATCAGCTTCAGCTTGCTGACCTGAATATCCAAATCCATCTTTTCCTTGATGTAGGGATTTCCCGTTGCCAATGCTTTGATTTCTGCATAGGTCAGCGCGGTATCGTCCACATCATCGCAGGCACGAACAGGAGATTTCGAGGTCATGATCTGCGAGATGAACTTCTGTTTATTTTCCAGAATTTGCCACATATACGAATCGAACGTATTCTCTGTGACGTAACGGAAAATCTTCACTTTCTGGTTGCGGTTTCCCTGACGAAGAATGCGTCCTTCCTGCTGTTCCAGATCAGAGGGCTTCCACGGGCAGTCCAGATGATGCAGGGCGATCAGTCTGTCCTGAATGTTTGTACCAGCACCAAGTTTCGGGGTCGAACCAAGCAGGATACGCACCTGACCGGAGCGCACCTTTGCAAACAGTTCTGCCTTTTTGGTTTCGGTATTTGCCTCATGGATAAAAGCAATCTCCTCACGGGGGATTCCCTTTGCCACCAGTTTTTCCCGGACATCATCGTACACATTGAATGTTCCGTCTGCTTTCGGGGTCGATAAGTCGCAGAAAATCAACTGGGTGGATTTGTCGGGCGTGGATTCTTCCCATACCTGATAGGCATTCTCCACGCAGAGGTTGACCTTACTTTCCGGCTCATCCGGCAGCAGGTCATTGATAAGCCGCTGATCCAAGGCCAGCTTTCTGCCGTCGTTCGTGATTTTGAGCATATTATCGTTTCTCGGATCGACATTTCCGTTCCGCACACGCTCTGCACGTTCGGCAAAGCTGCTCACCATTTCCTGCTGCGTTTCACTGGGTTTCAGCACCTCATTGATGTACTCTGCTTCTGGCACAGGCAGATTCAGCATATCTGCCGTCTGTACGTCTGCGGACTCCTTGAACAGTGAAATCAATTCAGGGAGATTGAAAAAACGGGCGAACCGCGTCTTTGCACGGTAGCCCGTTCCCTCTGGGGACAATTCGATTGCCGTTACTGTTTCGCCAAACGAAGCCGCCCAGCTATCGAAATGTCCAAGATGAAGTTTCTGCAAGGTGTCATACTGCAAGTAGCGCATAATGGTATACAGCTCTACCATGCTGTTCGATACAGGCGTACCTGTTGCAAAGGTCACACCCTTGCCGCCAGTGATTTCATCGAGATACTGACATTTTGCAAACATATCCGAGGACTTCTGTGCATCGGTCTGAGCAATACCAGCGATGTTCCGCATTTTTGTGTAGAGGAACATATTTTTATAAAAATGGCTCTCGTCCACAAACAGGCGGTCAACACCAAGCTGCTCAAATGTAACTACATCATCCTTGCGGCTCTGGTCGTTCAGCTTCTGAAGTTTTGCCTGCAAGGTTTTCTTTGTTTTCTCCATCTGTTTGACCGTGAAACTCTTGCCATCGTCCTCTGCCTTTGCTTCTGCAATCGCAAAGGTAATGTCCTGAATCTGCCGCTCGATCATGGATTTCTGCCGTTCCGGGGAAAGCGGAATCCGCTCAAACTGCGAATGCCCGATAATGATAGCATCATAATCGCCCGTGGCAATCCGGGAACAGAACTTCTTTCGGTTGGATGGCTCGAAATCCTTTTTCGTTGCCACCAGCACATTGGCATTCGGATACAGCCGCAGGAAGTCTGCACCCCACTGTTCCGTCAGATGGTTCGGCACAACATAAAGATTCTTCTGCGCCAGACCCAGACGGCGGCTTTCCATGCCGGCAGCGATCATCTGGAAGGTCTTGCCAGCACCCACACAATGCGCCAGCAGCGTATTATTGCCATACAGGATATGCGCCACTGCATTTTTCTGGTGCGGCATCAGGCTGATTTCCGGGGTCATGCCCACGAACTTGATGTGACTGCCATCGTATTCACGGGGACGAATCGCATTGAACCGCTCATTGTAGACCTTGCAAAGTTCCTCTCTGCGGTCTAAATCCTTGAAAATCCACTGCTTGAACGCATCCCGAATCGCTTCCTGTGCCTGCTGCGCCAGCATGGTTTCTTTTTTGTTCAGCACTCTCCTTTCTTTTCCATCCTCATAGATGGTATCGTAAATTTTGGTATCCCGGAGATTCAGCGCATCTTCCAGCAGTCGATAGCCGTTGACCCGCATTGTGCCATAGGTGTTCGTCACACGGGGATTACTCCGGTCAAGCGACTTGCCGCTGATATTCCATGCACCGCTGATCTCCGAATAGGTTGCTTTGATGGAACTTCCGATATAGTAACTCGGCGTTTTGAACACCCGCTCCATGAAGTCCGTAATGTACTCTGCCTTGATCCAGTTTGCACCAAGCCGCACTTCAATCTCCGAAGCATTCAAATCTTTCGGCTGTACCCGCTTGAGATACTCGACATTGACCTGATACTCCGGGTGGTTTGCAGCAAAGGTTTCTGCCGTTGCCAGCTTTTCCCGGACGTTGCCGGACAGATATTCGTCCGCCGTCACCCACGCCTGTGTGACAGGATTTCGGAAGATAACACCTGCCAGTTCTTCGGTCACTTCCTGCTCTGTCTTTCCGCAAAGTTCTGCCATAAACGGCACATCGACCTTTGCTTTTTCTCCAATGGAGAGTGCCAGGGCTTCACTCGGAGTATCCACGGAGGTGACGGGTTCCGGCTTGCGAATAGTGCGTTTCGTGAAAATATCTGCCAGCCGCTTGAGGTTTTTATCCTCGTCCAGAATCTCAAGAGATGCCAGCAGACAATAGCTGCTATCCTGCCGGAATGCCCGTTTGTTGGCGGTGCTGTTGATCAGACCATACTGCGCTGTGAACCGCTTATACTGGTCTTTCAGCTTTCCTTGCAGCAGTTCCACTTCGGCATCCGTACCATCGTGCAACTGGCAGTCCAGCAATTTCTGTGTGGTTTCCCGCAGGGCAATCATCCCCAGCACACGCTCTGCCGTGACCGCAGGCAGGTCAACCTTGTTCATATAGGAGTTTTCACGGTAATAGACCTGTCCGTCCACATTGGTGTAACTGAAATTCTTCACGTTTGGGGCTGCCGGAAGTGGTTCTGCGTTCTGGTCAAGTTCATCGTCCGTGATTTCCGGCTCAGTGATTTCCGCATGGATGTTCTCAACGGCTGCTTTCAACTGTTGTGCAAGGTCTGCGCCCTCGATTGGCTTGACCGTGGTTTCCTGTTTGCCGTACTGTGTACTTTCAGTCGTGATCTCACCCAGCACCATTTCAGGATGCTGCGCAAAATACTGGTTGATGGGGTATCCCTCCGGCGTTGTGCCAAGGTCTACCCACTCTGCCCGCTCCACTGCCGCCCGGTCACGCTTTTGCAGGAACAAAATGTCAGCTACAACACTTGTGTTCGCATTGCGCTGGAACGCATTGTTTGGCAGGCGAATTGCACCGACCAGATCGGCACGGTTGGCAAGATACTCTCGGACAGAGGAATCCTTTTTATCCATCGTACCGCTGGAAGTGACTACCGCCACCACGCCGCCCGGACGAACAAGGTCAAGACTTTTTGCAATAAAGTAATCATGGATGAGGAAGTTGTGGCGGTCATACCGCTTATCCGGCACTTTGTAATTGCCGAACGGCACATTACCCACCACACAATCAAAGAAGCTGTCCGGGAACTGCATTGTTTCAAAGCCCTGCACTGCAATTTTGTTCTTCTGATAAAGCTGCTGTGCAATGCGTCCTGATACGTTGTCCAGCTCCACACCATACATCTTGATGTTCTCCATGCTTTCAGGCACAAGACCCATGAAGTTACCGACACCGCAGGACGGTTCCAGTACATTGCCTTTGCTCAGACCCATGTTGGAAAGGGCTTCATACATTGCCTTGATAACCGTAGGCGAAGTGTAGAAAGCATTCAGCGTGGATGCCCGCGCTTCGCTGTACTCATCTGCCGGGAGCAGAGATTTCAGTTCCGCATACTCCTTTGCCCAGTCCGCATTCTTCTCGTCGAACGCCTGCGGAATGCCGCCCCAGCCGACATACCGGGAGAGAACTTCCTGTTCTTCTGCGGTTGCCTGCCGCTGTTCTGCATCCAGCGTTTGCAGCAGCCGGATGGCTTCGATGTTTGCTTTGAATTTTGTCTTGGCTCCTCCTGCACCGAGATCATCGTCCGTAATACGGAAGTTCATAGGCTCCTGTTTGGGCTGTACAGGCTGTTCCGTTTCGGCTCCACTGTCCAGCGGAAGGTTGTGCTGCCGCCGTGCATGGTTGACCTCTTCCGGGGTCATAGGCTTACTGGTAAGAGGATTCAATACATCGTCCACTGCCGAACGATGGATGGCATCTGTCCGAGTCTGCACATCCGCGATCAGCTGCATCTGTTCCGGCGAGAAGTCGGGATTCAGCAGTTCTTCTAACTCGCCGCCCGATTCTGCCACCGAATAGATCACATCCATCTGCTCCGGGGAAAAATCCTCGTAAGCCACATCAGCATTGTGTAGAGCAGTAAAGACTGTGGTTTCTATCGCTTCTTTCATCGGCACGTCGGCCTGTTCGTACAGATGCCGAATGTACTCCAGCGGTTCCGTTCGGAAGATCGGATACCGGGCTTCTTTCGCAAGGGTCATGTCCTGCAAGCTGACCGTCCCCTGCTCAAAGTTGACCGAATCCACACGGAACTCTCTATCGTCCAGTTCAATGATGGTATTGACTGGCAGATATTCCTCTCTGCGGAAATACTTTGTCTGCGCATGGGTTCCATCTTCCTGCTGGCCGGACAGATAGACGCTCTCCCCCTGCTTCCAGAGCTTCATTGCCTGAGAAGCCCACTGTTCACGTGGAAAACCAGACACCTCAACCTTGCCGAGTGCGGTTTCCTTTTCCAACAGCTTGCTGCCAAGAAGTTCTGAAACGCGCTTTGCATCCTCGCCGTAGAACTCAAAGTTGCCGTACTGCTCATAGCCGACCAGAGCATCCGGGTAACGCTCTTTCAGCGCGTTATATTCGTTTACGGCATCCAGCGGCAGGGGCTGCAAGGTCGGCTCAACGGCCTTTTCTTCCGCTGCATACGGAACCATAATGCCGCGCACCCACTGCGGTGCGTCCTTGCTATCCTGATACAGTGCAACGGCATCCCGTCTGTCCGTAATAACGTCCTGATAGGTGCGCTGGAAAATATCTTCTACCAACCAGTCTTTGAAGTTTTCCCAGTTCTGGCTTGCTTCCAGATACAGCGGAGCAGTTTTCGCATTCTGCTCTAACAGCTCGTCGATCTTGTTCCGAAGTTCCTTTTCCGCTTCGTCTGCATCCACATCGCGGTCGCGGAGATACGGATAGATTTCACTCTGCTGCACCGCATCCAGCATGGAATACAGACATTCTTTGTAAACACAGCGACTATCTTTCAATGCAGATTTCTGCCCTGCCAGAAGATAATCATTCAGCGGATTCTTTGCCAGTTCTGCATCATACTGGTTCGGTCGAAGCACCCGCGCCGCCCATGCAGGACGCTCCATATCTTTCAGATAGATCAGAGAATCCGTAACACGTTCGATTTTATAAAGGCGGTCATCTTCCAGATAGAGATAATCCCCGACATTTCTGCTGTACTTTGCCGCCTGCTTCTGGTGTTCTTCAACCACTGCGGTGGTTGAATGCTCTTTCGATTCCTGTTCCTGCGCCCAAATATCGAAAAGCGATATTTGTCCTGTCTCAGAAACAGAAATCTCAACAGCCTTTTTCTTTTCCGGGAAGATCGTGTACGTTCCCTCAACATACTGGTGCAGTTCAGCAAGCGTCTTTGATTTTTCCGCATATTCCGGGGAATCCATCGGCACGGAAAGAAGTGCTGCATCCATCTTTTCCAGAAGCTCTACCGCCTGTTCCGGGTCAGCCAGCATGGTGGGCAGTTTCTTTCTGGCATCCTCATTCAGCAATTCCCGCTTAAATGGACGCTCTACTTCATCGGGCAGACGATGGTAGAAACCGATTACCCGATTTGCCATCTGCTCACGCTCGTAACTCGGCATCCGGCTGTAATCCGCAGGCTTCAGATACAAACTCTGGTCAATGAGCTTTGCAACTCGTTCAGCCGCCTGGTTCCAGTTCAGCTTTACCAGCGCATCCGGCTTTCCATAGATGCCCCGTGCCAGTTCAAGACCTCTGCCGTCATAGCTGGCATGGGAATTATCTGCACGGGAAAGTGCATGACTGCTGCCGCCCACACCGTATCGGTCTTTCAAAAATGCCGCGCGTTCTGCTTTCTCTGTATGGGTAAGGAAGAAACTGTACGTTGCCAGCCTGCCATCCGAATACGGCCCGCCGCCTGCAAGGAAAGCATTGATCTCATCTTCCGTGATAAAGACTTCCTGCTCATTCCACTGAAAGCCCTCTCTTGCCTGATACGGCTGGAACGGGAGGGCAAACTTCTGAAACTGTTCGGATACTTTGTCCGGGCGATAGAACGGCATCCGCATCACGCTTTTATCTTCGGCGTAGGCTTCTGCCAGTCCCAAAAGACGTTCGTTCAGGTCAGCCAGGAATTCCGGCTGGTCAATCAACTTTGCAAGTCGTTCTGTAAGTTCCGGGTATCCGCCGGAGAAGATGGACGTATCGGCAAAGACCATCTCTGCCACGCCCTCTGCCATATCGCGTTCCATATAGCTTAGGGCTTCTGCGTGTTCATGCAGAGCATTGCCACGGGCTGCATCCAGGACAGACTTTGGTGCGTACTCTCCCTGCTGCAGAAGCTGATGGATTCTGCAGCTGACATCTTCCCAGGACAGAAATGCTTTGTTTTTGGGGTCGTTCCGAACCGTATCTCCAACGGCGATCTGCATACCCAACTCATCGAACCAGACTGCATATTTTGTGCCGCCGATCTCAAAGCCCTTGCCGCCCTCGCCATACTCTTTTTTGACGAAAGCAGTATACTCTTCCGGGGTCTGTTCGGTCATAAAGTTATAGATAAGGCGGAGCTGGCTTTTGCTTTGATTGCTTCCCGTCCGCAGGATTTCATCCACAACTTCTGCCGGAATCGTGATCTCATCGGCATACTGGGCCTGCATCGGGGCTTCGATTGCCCGAATCTGCTGTTCCACGGTCGGCAGACTGGGCAGAGAAAAAGCAGAGGCAATTTCTTCCTCTGCTTCGCTCAAATCCTGTTCGGTTGTGTCAGCGGTTAGTTGTACACCAATTCCTTCAGCACGATCTCTTCCGCCATCGCGGTCAGATTGTTCTGATGTGCCACCCATGCCATCTGTTCGGTTTCCTTGTTCGGAGCCGGATACTTCTCGTTCAGGCTCTCGATCAGTTCTTCCATCCGGTTCTCCGCCTGCTCGTCGATCTGCGCCAGATGCTGATTCAGCCTGCCGCTCATCAGCATACTCTGATACCAGTTCTTCTTGTTTTCCCTCAGATAAGTCCTGCGCAGCATCCCGTACTTCCCAATGCTCATCGGCTCGTCCTGTACGGTCAGGTTCGGAAACAGGTAGTCCCCCTTGCGGTGATAAGTCAGTTCCATACGGTTTTCCTCCTTCAGTGATGTTCGTTTCAGTTTCGTGCTTTAATGTGCTAAAGTCCGTACTGGTATTATACAAGCTGTCGGCAGTTTTTGCAAGATGTTCTGTGACTTCTTTTCGGTAAATTTTCTGCATTTCCCGTCCGATGTCACGGAGAACCGCTTCACATTGTTCCGAAACAGCATTGCCCAGGAACGTCAAAACCGGAAGCTGGTTGAAATCCACAATACGGATAAAATCCTCATCTTCCAAAACTTCCAGCGGTTCCTGTTCGCAGCGTCGGGAAAGGGTATAGAAAATACTGTTGGTCATTAACTCCCGGAAACGGACACGGAGGTTATCTTCATCCAGTCCTTCCAGAAAAGTGTCTGCCACCTCATATTCCAGACCATCCATCGCTTCTTCCAGATTTTCAGCGGTCAACTGCTGTGCCAGTTCCATCAGCGCAGCATTCATGCTGTCCGTCTGCGTCAGAGCATAAGTATCTGCCAGATGGTCGAGGATCATCTGCTGGTGTTCCGAATCATCAATGCGCCAGAGGATCGGCGTTCTGCCGTCCTGCACCAGATGCGTGTCCGCAATGTCGAACACATAGCGCAGCTTTGCCCGTGGGCTGGCATCGTCCAAAAGCGCAATGCCTTTTGCGCCACGGTTTACCCAGCGGTTCATTTTCTTGTTCCAGACTTCCAGCTCTGCACAGGCGGTCGCATCAGGACGCTGAGCATGGATCAGCAGAGTATCTTTGAACGAATAGCGGTACAGCCGTGCCGCCACATCCAGATAGTTCATCCAGTCTTTCGGAGAATTGCTTACCCACCGTGCGTTCTGCTGGGCAAGTTCCCGAATATCGTTAAATTTCGCCAATCGTTCCCTCCTTACTTCTTAGCTGGTGTTTTCGGAAATTCAAGACTGTACTGCGCCCTGCCATTTTCTATTGCCATAACAAGGTCTGCGGCAAAGGTCTTGTCCTTTTTGGCAGAGTAGAAGTCTTTTGCATAGGTACGTCCTTTCTTCAAAAGGTCGGTTGCCATCTTCTTTGTGAGCGTCTTTTTCATGCCGGAAAGGTATTTACTTTCTTTCCAGAGGGCAAATTTACAGTCCCGGTCAGAGCAATAGAAATTCAGCTTGCCTTCACAGACGGGCTTTCCACATACCGGGCAGTTCCCGATAGATACCTTATTATAAATAGGTGATTCCTGTACGGTCGGAATTTGCCGGAGGTCTGCCATCATTCGTTCCAGCAATCCACCGATGCCCTGCATGAAGTCGGCGGGCTTTGTTTCGCCCCGTTCCATCCGCAGCAGTTCATTTTCCCACTCAGCGGTCATGCTTGCCGATTTCAGGTAATCCGGGATATTTGCGATTGCCGTAACCCCCTCTGCACTGGGAAGAATCTGCTTGCCTTTGCGTTCCACATAGCCGGAAGATACCAGCTTTTCCAGAATCGCTGCACGGGTCGCAGGTGTTCCCAGTCCTTTCTTTTCCGTGTCTTTTTCAAACTCCTTGTTGCCTGCGCTTTCCATTGCAGAAAGCAGGGTGTCTTCGGTAAATGCTTTCGGCGGGGATGTAAAGCCCTGCTTTTTCTCCGCGCTCACCACAGAAATCACCTCGCCCTGTTCCAGTTTCTTGGGGAATGCCATATCCTTGCTTTTTTCCTGTTCTGCAAACGGAACAGGCATTGCGGTATGTCCCGCCTGCAAGACATTTTTGTATTTTGCAGTGAATTTCCTGTCCTGACAGCATACTGTTACCAGAACATCTTCATAGATGTATGGCGGCTGTACTGCCTGTTGCATCTTCCAGACGATGAGAGCAAAGACCTTTTCCTTATCCCCGGACAGGCTGTTTGACCCACGCTTGCAGCTTTCCAGTGTCGGCAGAATCGCATGGTGGTCAGTGACCTTTTTGTTATTGACCACCTGCTTTACTCCATCTGCTTCGCCGCCATAGTGTTTGAGCAAATCTGCCATGGTCTGCTGCATATCTTCCGTGATGTACTGGCTGTCCGTTCGCGGGTATGTCACCAGCTTTTCTTCGTACAATTCCTGTACGATCTTCAAAGTCTGACTGGCGGTAAAACCATAATAGCGGTTAGCTTCTCGCTGCAAGGTCGTTAAGTCATACAGCTTCGGCGCAGACTGTTCTTTCCGCTTGCGCTCGATGCTGCCAACCACTGCGCACTGACCATCGCAAACGGCCTGCATAGCATCTGCATCCTGCTCCTGCGCCATCTGTTCCGATTCTGCCACGATGGCATTTCCTGTGATTTCTACTTTGTAATACGGCTCTTTTACAAAGTTCTGGATTTTGTTCTGCCGTTCCGTCAGCATTGCCAGTGTCGGAGTCTGCACCCGTCCAATGGTCTGCCGCCTGCCGTATTTCTTGGTAAAAGCCCGTGTGCCATTCATACCAATCAGCCAGTCTGCCTTTGCCCTGCACTCCGAAGCGGCAAACAGGTTGTCATACTCTGCGCCATCCTTTAAGGAATCAAAGCCCTGCTGGATAGCGGAATCTTCCATGCTGCTAATCCACAGCCGTTTGACCGGGAGTTTGCTGCCTGCCAGACCGTACACGCGGCGAAAGATTGCTTCGCCCTCACGCCCTGCGTCGCAGGCATTTACCACATAATCAAAATCTTTGCTTCGGAGGAGCTTTCGCAGGATATTGAAATGCGCTTTCTTATCTTCCGAAACCAACAATTTCCATTCTTCCGGGAGAATCGGAAGATCATCAAACCGCCAGCTTTTATAGCGTTCATCGTAATACTCCGGGGCTGCATACTCTGCCAGATGCCCCAGACACCAGCTCACCACGCAATCCCCACCCTCCAGATACCCGTCCTCATGTTTGTATGCACCGATCATTTTCGAGATGGAACGTGCCACACTCGGCTTTTCTGCTATCACAAGATATTTCATGTATCCTCCTGCTTGTTTGAAAAAAGCAGGGACAGTCCGAATCAGACCATCCCTGCACCACTAGATTATACGGTTTTTCTATTATTCTTCGGTTTCTGCGTCCTGCCCTGCTTCCTCATCCTCATTCTTTGTCGGCAGAGCTTCATATTCCAGATTTTCTTTCGATACTTCCGGCTCACTCTGCTTCGGCTTATAAATGTAGAAATAGAAGAATGCGCCTGCACCGCCTACACCCATAACAAATACGATTGCCAGAATCTTGGTCAGCTTTCCATCGTCCTGTTCCGGCTCTTCGATCTCGACATCCGGTTCCGGCTCAGGTTTGGTTTCCGGTAGCACGACTGCCGGCTTCTCTTCTTCCTTGCCGTTGCGTTCCTCATCGGTTAGAAACTCCTGCAAATCGTATTCGTCGATCATGGAGAGCATATACACATTCTCGCTGTTCCTTGCCCGGTCGATCACTAGAAAAAAGGTATTTCCGCCCTTGGTCTTGACCGTGAAGAACTCCTTACTGGAATCGTCCGTAATGTTATCCTCCACCTCACCATTGCCCGCAATGGTGAACGGAATCTTCTCTTCCTCGGTGGGTTCCTCTTCCTCAATGACCTGTGCAGGCTCTTCCTTGACTTCCGGCTCCACATAGGCAAATGCCGGAGTGGAAAAGCCTACCGCCATCAGCAGGGTCAGCACTGCACTGGGAATCACAACACCCAGCTTTTTAAGCATCTTTCGCAATCGCATCCTCCATTTCTGCTTCTTCCGAAGTCTTGTTCTCGTGGTTTACAGTTGTCTGGAACGTCACATTCCCCGCCTGGATATTTTCCAGCAATGCCAGCAGGTCACGCCCACCCAGCTTTGTGCTGCGGATAGCCCGGACGATCTCATTGTCCTCTTCTTTTTTCTGTGCCGCCCGGACATTTCTCAGGTACTCTTCCAGTTCCGCGATCTTGCTTTCGGTTTTCTCTGCATCATTCAAAAACTTCTTCAGCTTTTTGCTCATCTAACTTCTCTCCTTTCCTCTACTTGATTCTGCCAAAACCAAGGAAGTGGTTCTGCCAGTAGGTCGAATTGATGCTGGTATAAGAAATCGGATCACCGCAGTGGATCATCATGCCGTTGCCGACATAGATGCCAACGTGCGACGCACCAACGGTATTATAGGTTTTTTCAAAGAAGATCAAGTCACCCGGCTGTGCATTTGCAGGAGAAACGTAGCTGCACTTGCCGCGCAGTCCGTTTGCTGTCGTGCGTCCGACATTCCAGCCATTGCCGCAGTTATTTATGACCCAGCAGACAAAGCCAGAGCAATCAAAACTGGTGCTGGGCGAACTTCCGCCCCACACATACGGCATACCCAGATACTTTTCGGCTTCTGCAATCATCCTTGCAAACTTTTCATCCGACAGGGCTTCTTCTGGAATATCATATCGGAAACCACCGCCGGAACTGCCGCCTGTTCCACCCGAACCGCCAGAGCCAATGCTTCCTGTTGTGCCGCCGCTGTATGTAGGTGAGCCTGCGCCAAACAGTTCCGGGCGATTGCCATAGGTCAGATTGTAGGCATCATACCGCCCAGTCTGCTTCCGATCCATGTTCTTTCTGGCAATGGTGTCAAAGCCCTTGTTCTTCAGCAGGACGTTGAGGATTTTGTACTCATACTCCACTTCTTCCTGATAGGTATAGGTTTCCATGCTGACGTTTCCAAAAGCGTCAATCGTTGGCCGAACCCCTACTCTGGTTTCCATGCGTGTGCGAATCTCTATCGTTTCCCAGACTTTCAGGAGATACTGCTGCTCAAACAGCGACTTGATGACGGTTTTCACCTGTCCTCTGGTGAACTGCTCATATACGGCAGTCAGATGAGAGATCAGTTGATAAGGGTCATGCCCAATTTCGTCCAACTGGTAACGGTATTCGTCATAGCCGGGATGTGTGGACTCCATCTGCCGTATCTGCTCATCCAGCTTCTTTTCCAGTTCCAGATAATCTTCTTCTGCACCTTTCATGTCAGCATCCTTACTAGGATACGTCGTTCCGATAAAGGTGCTGCCCGTTCCCTGGATCGCTGCGGAACAGCTTGAAAATGCGCCCATAATCAGCATGAGCATCAGTGCTGCGATGCCAAGTCCCGCCCACAGGGTCTTGTTCTGCACAACGATTTCCTGCACCGCCGCTTTTGCTTTTTCGGCAAGCGTGTTCGCCGCCGTTGCCGCCTGCTTGCTGGCAGTGCTTCCGGCTTTCTGTCCTCGCTTGGCTGCTGCATAGGCATCCTTATACTGCTTTTTCTGATAGAATTTTGAACCGACTGTCTTTGTTGCTTCACCTCCTGCGGCAGTCGGTGGTGGCAGGTGCGGTTTCTTTTTCAGTGACGTTTCTGCCACTTCTTCGGCCATGCCGCCCTCACTCTCCGAAAATTTCAGACGGCTGGATTTTTTCTCAACCTCGACTTTCTTCTCAGCTCTGGCAGATTTTTCTCTGGTCTTTTTCCTGCCTTTAAAGAAGCGGTACAATCCTTCCAGCGTTTCTTCGCTCTTGTGCGCCGACTCCACGCCGGAGTTTTCCTTTTCGACCTGATGCACCTTGTTATGGGCAAAACCAGTGGCAGTATCCACTCCTTTCTTCGCCACCTTCTTAATGCCCAGCCCTGCGCCCCGGACGATGCCGCCCTGCTGCTCATCATCAAACGATAAGCGGCCCTTTTTCTTCGGCGCAGGCTCTGCATCTTCGTCCACTGGCGAAGCATCTTTTTCTTTCGCTTTGCCATCCTCCTGATGGGCTTTATAATATTCTGTACTCTGCTTGGCGGTGCTGCGCCGGGGCTTTTCCTCCTCTCCATCCTCGTCATCCATGCACACATCTTCTTCCACAACAGGGGTTTCTTCTGCACTTTCCGCAGCGTCTTTTTCCGAATCTTCCTGCTTCGGTGGTTCTTCTTCAACTGCGGACTTGGTTTCCCCGGTGCGGAGATTCTCTTCCACCAGACCGTCTTTGGTCATTTTCTGGACGATTTTATCTCTGCCCCGGAATCGCTTGTCTGCCATCGGATTCACCTCCCGTCCAGCAGGGAACTCATGCGATCAGAGTTGCGTGAGTTTCCCACTTATCGAGAATCCGCTCCAGCTCCCTGGCAAAAGCGATCAGCCGGGAATTGACCTCTGTGCGGTCGATGTAGCCCCGTTCTTCCATGTGGAATCCGTGGGTCAGTTCATCTGCCAGTGCGCCGACTGCGTAAAAGTCCTCCAGCACCGTATGCACCACCGATTCCTCATCGTGGAAATTCAGCATTTCCACTTCCTGATAAGGCGGGCTGGAATCGCCATCGTATTTTGCTGCCTCAGCACGGTCATGCAGCTTCAGGATCATCTGGCTCAGTTTTTTCTCGTTCATCATGCGTCTTTCTTCTCCCTGTATTTTGCAATTTCATTCGGTTTCGTGGTCATAAGGCCATAAAGTTTCAGCGAAGTATCGAACTTATCCTTGAACGGAATAATGGTATTGCCGTAGAACAGCAGCCCCTCGCCCTCGTTGCTGTTCGTCACATAGGAAAGCTGGAATGGCGAAATGTTGAGCTGCTTTGCAAGAATCTGCCTATCACCGGATGCCTGATTCAGCATATAGATGAAATCGCTGTTCTCAAAGATGTTCTCGATCTCCCGGCTGGCAAGCAGATCTTTGATGTTCTGCGTGATGCCCGTAGGGATGCCGCCCCATTTTCGGAAACGCTTCCAGATTTCAACACTGTATGCGGCAGTCTGCTCTTCCTTTAAGAGCAAGTGGAACTCATCAATGTAGTATCGTGTGTTTTTCTTTGCATTGCGGTTGATGGTGACACGATTCCACACCTGATCCTGCACGATGAGCATACCCAGCTTTTTGAGCTGCTTGCCCAATTCTTTGATGTCAAAGCAGATAAGGCGGTTATCCAGTTCCACATTCGTCTGGTGGTTGAACACCCGCAACGAACCATTGACGTAGATTTCCAGTGCCGTGGCGATACGCTGCGCCTGCCGTTCTTTCTGTTCCCGCAGGCAATCGTACAGATCACCAAGAATCGGCATATTCTCCGGTTTCGGGTCATTCAGATATTTCTGATAGACCAGCGGCAGGCATCGGTCAATGACAGATTTCTCTTCCGGCTCCATGCCATCCCGTGCGCCCATGATAAGCTCACACAGGGAAAGGATGAAATCCGACTTCATGCCCAGGGGGTTATCATCGTCCGCATAGTTCAGGTTAATGTCCATCGGATTGATGTAGTCCCGGCTGGTGGATGAGATATGAATGACCTGCCCGCCCAGTGCCTCAACCAGCGGGTAATACTCGCCTTCCGGGTCTGCAACGATAATATCGTCCGTTGTCGTAAAGAACACATTCGTCATTTCACGCTTTGCACTGAACGATTTACCAGAACCAGGCGTACCCAGAATCAATCCGTTCGGGTTTTTGAGCTGTTTACGGTCTGCCATAATCATGTTGTTGGACACTGCATTCAGACCATAATAGAGGGAATCGCCCTCCATGAAAAGTTCCTGCGTGGTAAACGGCACGAAGATAGCGGTGGAAGTTGTGGTCAATGCCCGTTTGATGGGAACAAGGTTATTGGCCAGCGGCAGGCTGCTCATAAGTCCCTGCTCCTGCATATAGTCCAGTCGATTCAATGTGCAGTTGAACTTCTGAGCGATACCAGCCGTCTGAAACACTGCACTATCCAGCTCCTGTTTGGTTTTCGCAGCATTGAGGAACAGCACCGTAATAAGGAACATACGCTCATTGCGGCTCTGCAAATCATCCAGAATCTTCTTGGCTTCACCACCATAAGTTGCAAGGTCACTCGGAATAATTTCCATATCATAGCCGGAACGCACCGCCTTTTTCTGTTCCTCAATCTTCATGCGGTCAAGGTCTGTGATCTTGCCCTTGATGAGTTTGATTGCCTTGAGCTGGTCTACCGACTGCACATGGATGCTGACCACCAGATTCTTGTCCATGTCCAGAAACTCTGCCAGAACCTTATCCGTCAGTTCCGGGGCCAGGATGTTCAGATAGGATACTGCGCCGATAGTATCTCCCATCTGGAAGTCCTTGCCGTTCTTGAACAGAAAACTGGTCGGAGCAATGAAGTCCTTGGTAGTCATGCCGCTTTGCAGGATGCGGTCATAGCTGAACTCAAACTTCCGTTCTTCCTCCTGATGGAACATCTCGTACATGATCTGTAAGCGTTCCACACCATTCAGCGGATATGCTTTTACGCCCAGCACCTTGAAATTGTTGAGAATATCGGTTTCAATACGCTCCAGCCGGGGCTTTGCTTCTTTCACGCTTTTGGCTTCAATGCTGAACGTGATGTATTTCGTCCGAACCAGACCGTTGTTGCCCTTGGCAAGCTGCTGTTTCAACATCTGCGCATATTCCATGCGTACATCATCGAACTGGTCATGCTGCGGCTCAATCTGAATGACCTTGTTGTATTCGCTCATATCACTTTTATGATTAATGAACGAAAGCTGAAAGCGGATGCTGGAATCAAAGTAGTTGAGGAAGTCACACCAGCTTTCAAAAATGGTGTTCTTATCTTCGTTTTGCGCGAGCTGATAGTTGATGTCATAGAAGCGGACGGTTTTGGAATACAGATGTTCCTCCACCCGGCAGATGCCGTCCCGTCCCATTTCCAGATACGGAATCGACCGCTGCACGGTCAAGTGATGCTCTTTCTTCTTTTTTGCTTCTGCCTTTGCAGACGGCTTGAAGAATTTCTGGAAGATGCCGCCGAACAGTGGCTTCTTATCCTTTTCTTTTCCCAATAATGCCTCCCTTCTTCACTTTTGGTGTTACAGGTTTCTCCGGCTCATATTCGTACAGATTTTCGATCTCGTAGCGGCGAACCGCCGGACGTTTGAAACGGGCATTGATGAAGTTCGTCAGGATGGTTTCAAGGTGCATCCCGTTTTTCTCAAACAGCGCAAAGAAAAATTCCGGGAGCATCAGCAGCACCATGCCCGCCGCCGCGTTGCTTGTACCAAGCGTTTCCCGTGTAAGAAAGTAGAACGGGACACCGATGGATGCCGCAAAGCCCATACAGATGAGTTGTCGCTTTGTCAGGTTGAGAAAGACCTTGTTCTTCACTTTGGACAGGTCTTTCGGGATCGTCACATAAGCCATTCTTCACCATGACAGTCAGACACGCCGCCGGGATACGGCTTTCTGTCTGCTGTCTTTCCTTTCCTCGGATTTTCCCGGTTTTAGTGACTGCCGAAGATCTGTTTGGACAGACTTCCCGTTTTCATCAGGCTGAAGCACAGAATCACGGTATACGCTGCAACGCCGATCAGCGCGGAGTGCATATTGCTGGAAATCCGCACCGAAGAAATCAGTGCTGCGTAAATCGCCACACAGACCATCATCAGAAATGCCTGAAATGCAAGGGCGAACAGCCCTCTGAAATAATTGGTTCCTACATGACCCCATTCACGGTTGCTCATCGTTGCGAACGGGATCGGGGCAAGCGATGTATAGAGATAAATCTCTATCATGCGCCCATAGACAATGACAGTTATCACCACCGACATAATTTTCATGCAGAAGCTGACAAGGAAGGTTTCAAGAGCCAGCACCACCAGTTCACCGATCTCCATGGTTGCCATCGCCGCCTGCATCTGCATGGACAGCGAACTAACATCAATGGCAGTCTCGCCGTTGATGATACCGGAAGCCGAATTGACCACCGATTGTCCAACGTCAAAGACTGCCATTGTAATTGTGAACGTATTGCTGACCAGATAGATTGCGACCCATGCCTTGACAAAATACTTGAAGAACATCCATGTATCTACATCATGCAGGTTGTTTCGCTCGGTCAGCATCGAGATCAGCTCATAGCAGAGTACCAGAGTGATGATGATTCCGGCAATCGGAACCACCACCGACTCTGATAAGTTCTGAATCATACTGAAAACGCTGCTGTTCCAGTTTTGTGGAGTGCGTCCAACCTGAGCCGCGATCTCACTTGTCTTTTCATTGACATCCGTGAACATTGTACTCATGTTGGACTCCACCATTCCTGTCAGAAGTTCCCGCATCCATTTTTCGATGGCTGCAAAGATATTATCGAACAATGGCGGGAGTACCTCCTATCGCGGGTGCTTAGCCGAACAGACCAGAGAGCAGAGGGATCAGCTGCGTACCGATGAGAATGACGCCGCCACCGCTCATAAGCTGTTTTATCCCCAATTAGGTGTAAAACTCTGCTCGATGGCGGGCGGCGGCGTACAAAAAATCTATATGGTGTTTTTAAGAGAACCGTCCCGGCGGGACAGGTCAGGCAGTGACCTGTTCCACCTCCGGGATGGGTTTGAGATTAAAATGAATTTCGATAGAAATGTGTCTTGTTTTATCTTCGTCAATGCGCTCATGCACGACGATTTCTTTGATTAAGCGGTTGAGGGTGGCTGCGTCCAGCTCTGTGATGTTGGCGTATTCCTGAATGGCTTCCACCCATTGTTTTGCGTCATTGGCAAGCTGGACTTCATCGGACAGCCGCTTTCTGCCCTCGGACACTTTTGCTTTAAGCTCCGTCTGCTCGGTCTGTGTCTTTTCCAGCATGGTGTTGAAATTCTGCTCACTGATACGCCCTGCAATCATATCCTCATAAAGCCGCATGACCATTTTGTCCAGAACCTCAATCCGTTCCTCGTCCCTTGTAAGGGAGCGTTCCATTGCTTCCCGCTGTTCCCGCTGCTCGGCTTCACAGGTATTGGTCAGGCGGTC
>ENA-ORNR01000177-ORNR01000177.1-human-gut-metagenome-genome-assembly--contig:-NODE-177-length-60120-cov-13.374295_pt1 | contig 60120 bp, 50 predicted proteins | sample MGYA00242114_ERZ509020 | MGnify/ENA primary metagenome ERZ509020 (study PRJEB26280, sample SAMEA2338758) | human gut metagenome | biome: human gut; feature: human-associated habitat; material: faeces...
TGCTCTTAACGAAGTCTCATTCTATTAAAAAAGGATAATATTTATTCTTTTATAAGTAAATGTACCCCGATAGTGTGTCCGGGGTACATTTTTTGTTTACTCTAATTCATCGTAAATCGAGAAATTTTTAGTAAGTTTGTAAATACGTATTCAGGAAATAAAAATGGGTGAACATATATGTTTTAGGAGAAACGAACGTTTGGCGACAGTCAACCCTTATTGGAGAGGAAATCCGATGGTGCGCGGGCGTTTTTTTAATCGGCAGCATCGCTTCCGTCCGGGGATGGGGAGTGTGCTGAAATGGCGTCTTTCGCCCAATCCCCAACGCAAGGAGAAGAAAACAGTGAAATGGGATCCGAAAGTTTGTTATCTCCGTTCATTGGATGCGGTGGTAGGAGATTCCCTGATATGGCTCGGACATAATTCTTTCTTTCTGCAATTAGCAGGTAAACGGATCATGTTCGATCCTGTGTTCGGCAGTATTCCTTTTGTGAAGAGACAGAGCGAGTTTCCCGCTAATCCTGACATATTTACGGGGATTGATTATCTACTTGTCAGCCATGACCATTTCGATCATCTGGACAAGCAGAGTATAGCCCGCCTATTGAAGAATAACCCGCAAATGAAACTCTTTTGTGGATTGGGAACCGGTGAACTGATTCAGGGATGGTTTCCTGAAATGAAGGTGATTGAAGCCGGATGGTATCAACAAATGGAAGATGAGGGATTGAAGATTACTTTTCTACCGGCACAACACTGGAGCAAACGTTCCGTACGCGATGGCGGCCAGCGATTGTGGGGAGCCTTCATGCTGCAAGGAGATGGAATCTCCCTTTATTATAGTGGTGACACAGGTTATTCCAGCCACTTTCGTGAGATTCCCGATCTGTTTGGAGCACCGGATTACGCTTTGTTGGGTATCGGGGCATATAAACCTCGCTGGTTTATGCGTCCCAATCATATATCGCCTCACGAGTCTTTGACCGCTGCCGAAGAAATGCATGCAGGACTTACTATCCCCATGCATTATGGCACATTCGATTTGTCTGACGAGCCTTTGCATGATCCCCCGAAAGTCTTTGCAACAGAGGCCAAGAAACGGAAGATTCCGGTGGAAATTCCTTATTTGGGAGAGATCGTGAAATTGAAGAAACAGAAATGATTGGAATAAACAAAAATAAGAAATACTTAGATACGAATAAAGAGATGAAGAAATTAGAAGTAAAAGACCTGAAAGAAAACTTTTTCGAAGCAATCGGAAAAGAGTGGATGCTCGTAACGGCGGGAACAAAAGAGAAGTTTAACACCATGACAGCAAGTTGGGGTGGCATTGGCTGGTTGTGGAATAAACCGGTTGCTTTCGTTTTTATCCGTCCCGAACGGTATACATACGAGTTTGTAGAGGAGAGCGATCACCTGACACTTTCTTTCTTAGGAGAAGAAAATAAGAAGATTCACGCTGTTTGTGGTTCCAAGTCGGGGCGTAATATAGATAAAGTAAAAGAAACCGGATTGAAACCTGTATTTACAGAAAAAGGTAATGTCCTGTTCGAGCAGGCACGTTTGAGTCTGGAATGTAAGAAACTTTATGCTGACGCTATCAAACCGGAATGTTTTCTGGATAAAGAATCAATAGAAAAGTGGTACGGTGGTGCTCATGGAGGTTTCCATAAAATGTATATTGTAGAAATTGAAAATATTTATTCGAGGTAAAAATTAGCGGATTTTGGTTGAATGTAATGGGGAAGGCTCTGAACTCAATTAGATTGAGAACAGAGCCTTCTTTTTACTTTATAGGAATATGCATCGTTTTTATTTGGACGGCGCTTTCTTTACCCATTTATCCAACCATTCAAAGAATGTGCGTTGCCATAAAACTCCATTCTGTGGCTTCAATACCCAGTGGTTTTCATCCGGATAAATCAGCAACTCTGCAGGAACACCACGCATCACGGCAGCATCAAAAGCAGCCATTGCCTGATTAGCCAGAATACGGTAGTCTTTTTCTCCATGAATACAGAGAATAGGAGTATCCCATTTCTCTACGAATAGGTGAGGAGAGTTGGCAAACGTACGCTGTGCCACCGGATTCTGTTTTTCCCAGTATGCGCCTCCCATATCCCAGTTGGCAAACCATTTTTCTTCAGTTTCCAGATACTGCATTTCCATGTTGAAGATACCATCATGAGCAATGAATGCTTTGAACCGTTTGTCGTGATGTCCGGCCAACCAATATACGGAGAATCCTCCGAAGCTGGCACCTACGCATCCCAGACGATCTTTGTCCACATACGGCTCTTTTGCCATTTCATCGATAGCAGTGAAGTAATCCTTCATACACTGGCCACCGTAATCACCGCTAATCTGTTCGTTCCATTCCACACCGAATCCCGGCAAACCGCGACGGTTCGGAGCAACGATGATATAATCATTAGCTGCCATAATCTGGAAGTTCCAGCGATAAGACCAGAACTGGCTTACCGGACTCTGCGGACCTCCTTCACAGAACAGCAAAGTCGGATATTTCTTGTTCGGATCAAACTGTGGAGGATAAATCACCCATGTCAACATCTGTTTACCATCTGTTGTTTTCATCCAGCGACCTTCCACTTTACCCATTTCCAGCTGGTCATAGATTTGTTTGTTCTCCTGTGTCAGTTGAGTGGTAGAACCATCCAGTGCCACAGTGTAAATCTCATCACCCATACTCATTGAATGACGTTTCGCGATCAGCTTATCTCCGAAAAGAGCTACCCCTTCGTAATCGTACATTCCTGAAGTAATAGCCTTTACTGAATCATTTGCCAGGTCAAGCGCATAAATCTGTGACTCTCCATGCCATACACCTGTGAAATAGATCACTTTTGCATCTGCTCCCCAGACAAAAGCATCTACATTCGATTCGAATGCCTTGCTCACAAAACGCTTCTCGCCGGTTTCCAGGTTCATGATGAACAGACGGTTCAGATCCGCTTCGTATCCGTCACGTTCCATACTCTGCCAGGCAATATACTTGCCGTCCGGTGAGTATTGCGGATTGGTATCATATCCTTTGTTTTCTTCAGTAATATTTTCCGTTTTCTTGGTGTTCAGGTCATATACATAAATATCCGAGTTGGTAGAAATCGCATATTCCAGTCCCGTCTTTTTGCGGCAAGTATAAGCCACTTTGTCCGAGGTTGTATTCCAGGCAAGTTGTTCGATACCACCCCAAGGTCTCATCGGACTTTCATACGGTTCGCCGTCCAAAATGTCTATGACATTGGAAATACTATTTCCATCAAAATCTGCAATGAACGGATGCGGTGCCATCGTGACCCATTCATCCCAATGCTTGTACATCAGGTCGGTAACGATGATACCCGTAGCTTTCGGTAAATCCGGATACTTATCTACTGTGCTGTCTTTAGTCTTTACTTGTGAGATAAACAAAAGCTTTTTGCCATCCGGTGAGATGGAAAATCCCTCGATATCTCCGTCGTAGTTAGTCAGTTGTCTGCGTTCGCTACCATCCGGATTCATCTCATAAAGCTGACTACTACCGCTGTCATTGCTTAGGAATGCGAGTTTGCTGCCCCCTTTTATCCAAGTCACCTCATTCTCCTGATAAGGAGTGTGGGTAATTTGTAGGTTATCGCTTCCATCTGCATTCATTACAAATACTTCGCGGTTACTCTTGTTCTCCGGCACACTGTAATACGCTACCGTATACGCAATTTTCTTTCCGTCGGGCGATACAGCGAATCCGCCGATACGTCCCATAGCCCAAAGTGCTTCGGGAGTCATGCGCTTCCCTTCGATCTTGATATCCGATTTCTCGATAAGCACCTGGTCTGTCTTGCCTGCGTCTTTGGTTCCTCCGCAGGCAGTTAACAACATTGCTGCCGACATCATAAATAAATTAGCTTGTCTCATATATTTTATAAAATGTTTATTTTCTTGCGAAGATAGTGAAAAAAGAATTTAGATTTTCTTTTTCTGCCAGTTTCCTTTCTTCATGTATTGATAACAGAAGAGCAGGATGAAAGTACCATACACGCTTTCCGTTGTCCAAGAGAAGGCGACATCCATTTTCAGATAGAGAATGAAGTACGTGGCATAGGCTACATAAATTGCCAATACGCAAAGCTCCATTGCCAATGCAGTCCGCGTATTTCCTGTACCGGATACCGATTGGAAATAGACATTGGCGGGTACTAACACCAGATAAGCGGAGCACAACACCCATAATGAAGGTACAGAGGCAGCCCTTAGATCCGGCATATCCGTGTAAATACTTAGAATCAGGTCGGGAAACAGACAGAAGAAAACCAAAATCGGCAATACGAATACGTATCCGATACGGATATGTTGTCTGATGGTTCCTCGAACACAATCTTGTTCGCCCGCCCCGATGAGGTTGCTGACCAGCGAACCGCAGGTGGCGGCAAAAGCCATTGCAATCATAAACGGTATTCCCGATACGTTGCGGATAATATTGGCGATAGCCAGTGAGCGTTCTCCCAGATGTTCTACGAACAGGAAGAACATGAACCAGGTAGACAAAGAAACAAAATTCTGAATCATCGTCCACACCGAAACATTGAGAATCCGCTTCAATGTCTTTCTTTGGAATTTGGGTAATATATTCAATGCATATTTTTTGCAGTCAATCCGCTTCCAGGTATAAATGATAAAGAAAATCACCGATACCATTTCCGCCAATGAAGAACCGATAGCGGCACCGGCAATTCCCAGTTGCGGGAAACCGAACTTACCGAAAATCAGAATATAGTTGAATACCACATTCGAAAGCACCATGACAATGGAGTTCAGAGTCAGTGTCTTTGTTTGTGTCGTACCAACAAAGAATGCACGGAACATCACCATGACAAACGAGAAAAAGAAACCATATACACGCCAATGGATATAACTTTCGGCTGCATCATAAATATGTGGTGACGAAATGATATTCCTTAGAATATGTGGTGAAAATACGATGGACAGCGTGAATAGAATGACGGCAACAGCCAGCAGGAAATAGATTCCCTGATAGAAGATCGGTCCTATTTCCTTGTAGTTTCCTTCTCCGTTACGGCGGGCAATTAATATTTGCGCACCGATACTGAATCCGAATGCCATCATGAAAATAGCCAGATAATATACACCGGCAATGGCGGACGCGCCCAGTTCAATTTCCCCGACACGTCCCAGAAAAGCAGTGTCCGTCATACCGATCATTTGCTCCATGATCAGACTGATGAGGATAGGGTAGGCTATTGTCCAAATTTGTTTATAAGTATATTTTGTTTTCATCTTATTTCATTTTTAGAGAAAGAAAGCCGGGCAACCCAAGTAGGATGTCCGGCTCTTTCAGAATATAATAGGATTTTCTTCCTTATTTCTTATTCTGTCTTTGCTGCTGCAATAACTCTTGTTGTTTTTGCATTGCCTCCAGGCGGGCAGCAAATCCGGTCTTTTTCATTTGTTTCGGGTCTTTCTTTTTCGCTTCCAGGATAGCCAGCAATTTTGTTTCGTCAGTCGTTTTGCGAAGCAAAATCATGGTACCTACGCTAATCAAGGTCGACACGAAGTAGTAGTAGTTCAAACCTGACGGATAATCGTTCAAGACAAACAGGAACATAATCGGCATCAGATACATCATCCATTTCATAGCCGCCATTTGCGGTTGCGCTCCATTATCCTGCATAGACATTGTGTACTTCGTATTCAGAATATTAGTCACCGTCATCAGCAAGCAGAACAAACTGAGGTGGTTGCCTAAGAACGGGATATGGAACGGAAATGTAATGAATGCATCGTATGTAGAAAGGTCGTCAGCCCATAAGAAGCTCTGTTGGCGTAGTTCGATAGCACTCGGCACGAACATAAACAAAGCCATCAGGATAGGGAACTGCAACAACATCGGCAGACAGCCGCCCATCGGGCTTACCCCGTACTGGCTGTAAAGCCCCATCACCTCCTGTTGCTTCTTCATCGCATCCTCCTGCTTCGGATATTTCTTGTTGATTTCATCGATTTTCGGTTTCAGTACACGCATCTTGGCAGATGACATATAGGTCTTCCACGTAGCCGGATAAACCACAACCTTCACCATGATGGTCAGAATCAACAGCACGATACCCATGCTCAAGCCCCAGCCCGACAGCCAGTCGAATACGTTAATCGTGATAAACTGATTGATCCAGCGAATTAACGGCCAACCCAAGTATACCAGTCTGTTCAATTCCCATTTTTCGTCACGTCCCTTATCCAATGCTTTCAACGTTTTGAAGTGGTTCGGACCAAAATAGAAATACATCTCTGTCGGCTCTTTACCCGATGGATCGAAGAAAGTATTCATTTCAGCAGAATAATCTTTGATATATCCGCTTCCCTGTTGCTCCATTCTTGATTTCACGGAAACCTTGTCGAAGTCCTGCTCGGCAATGAATACCGAAGAAAAGAACTGGTTCTTGAAAGCTACCCAGTCAATGCGGTTTTCCAATGTCTTGCTGTCGTCTTTGGCTGCCGACAGATTATCCACATCATCTCCTTTGATCTTATAAGTAAGCTCTGCCAAGCGGTTTTCGTAAGTGAATCCTTTTTCCAGTTGGCGGGCACGCTGTGACCAGTCGATATCCACATAATTGGTGTTTGCCAATTTGTCTGTCATACCTGTCGCCTTGATTTCAAAGTTCATCAGATAGCTGTCCGGTTTCAACGTGTAGATAAAGTCTATATAACTTGCGCTATCTGCCGCCAGACGCATGACCACACTGCTATCCGTCTTGTTTGCCACTTCAAAGAAATAATCCTTTGTCTGGATAGCTCCTTCCTTATTATAGAAGTTGAAATTCATCGATGCATCGTCACCGTCAAACAGTACAACCGGTGTCTTCTTGTCCTGTGCCATGTAATCCTTCAGCATGGCCGAATAGACACGTCCGCCTTTGGTTGTGAAAGTGATTTCCGCTACATTGTTTTGGATACTGACTTTAGAGTCTGTTCCCTGCAATGCATTGAAAAACAGGGAGGATGAATCGGCAGCAGATGCCGCCTCTTTCTTGCTGTTAGCCAGTGCTGCCTCCGTTTTTGCTTTCAGCGCCTCTTCCTGCTGTTGTACAAGAGCGATAGAATCGTAGTATCTTTTTTGCGCAGCTATCTGCTCCTCACTGGGACGGCTCAGAAAGCTGAATCCTACTAACAATATACCTATTAAAACGAGACCTGTGATGGTATTTTTATCCATTCTTATTTTAATTACAAATTACTAATTACTTTTCGTTTTCGATAGCCGCTTTCACAAACGCCACGAACAACGGGTGCGGGTTCAGTACCGTGCTTCCATATTCCGGATGGAACTGCGTACCTACGAACCATTTCAATGTCGGAATTTCTACGATTTCCACCAGATCCGATTCGGGATTGATACCTACACATTTCATACCGGCAGCTTCGTACTGTTCCTTGTAGTCATTATTGAACTCGTAACGGTGACGGTGACGTTCCTGAATATGTTCCTCTCCGTATGCCTGATATGCTTTAGAGCCTTTCTGCAATACACACTCGTAAGCACCCAAACGCATGGTTCCGCCCATATTGGTGATCGCTTTCTGCTCTTCCATGATATCAATCACATTGTGCGGAGTCTTCTCATCCATTTCGCGTGAGTTGGCGTCTGTATATCCCAATACGTTGCGGGCAAATTCGATGGCGATACATTGCATACCAAGACAGATTCCGAAAGTCGGAATATCATGTGTACGTGTATATTTGATAGCTACAAACTTACCGTCAATACCCCGTTGGCCGAATCCCGGTCCGATCATGACACCCGCCATACCTTTCAAGGCTTCACCCACATTCTCGTCCGTCAGCTTTTCGCTGTTTACGAAATGTACTTCCACTTTGCGGTCGTTGTAAGTACCGGCCTGCGACAATGCTTCACGAATAGATTTGTAAGCATCCTGCAAGTCATATTTTCCGACCAATGCGATGTTGATAGGCTCTTTGGTCTCAGCTGCGTGGCGGCGTTCCAAGAATTTACGCCATGGACCGAGCCCCGGAGTTTCTCCTACCGGCAGTCCCATTTTTTCGAGAATGGTGCTATCCAAGCCTTGTGCCTGCATCAGGATAGGAACCTCGTAGATTGTTTCTGCGTCGATAGATTGCACTACGGCTTTATCATCCACATTACAGAATTGTGCCACTTTCTTGCGCAATCCGTCGCTTAACGGGTGTTCGGCACGCAGTACTAGTACATCCGGCTGGATACCCACACTTTGAAGTTCCTTCACCGAGTGTTGAGTCGGTTTAGTTTTCAATTCTCCGGCGGCAGCAAGATACGGGACATAAGTCAGGTGCACACAAAGAGCATTCTTACCGAGTTCCCACTTCAACTGACGGATACTTTCGAGGTAGGGGAGTGACTCGATATCGCCTACCGTACCACCGATCTCGGTGATGACAAAATCGAATTTGTATTTGTTACCGAGCAGTTTCACATTCCGTTTGATTTCATCCGTGATATGCGGAATCACCTGAATCGTTTTACCCAGATAGTCTCCACGACGCTCTTTGTCGATAACGCTTTTGTAGATGCGTCCTGTAGTAATGTTGTTCGCCTTAGTCGTTTGTATGCCCAGAAATCTTTCATAATGTCCCAGGTCGAGGTCGGCTTCGTGTCCGTCTACCGTTACATAGCATTCTCCGTGCTCGTATGGATTCAGTGTTCCCGGGTCGATGTTGATGTACGGGTCAAACTTTTGAATGGTTACATTATAACCTCTTGCTTGCAGCAACTTACCGATGGAAGATGAAATGATACCTTTTCCTAATGAAGAGGCAACACCACCGGTGACGAAAATATACTTTGTTTCTCCCACAGCTATAACTGTTTTTAAAATTGTTTACTTAGTAGTATTCTTATGAACTTAAAAAGCGCAAAATTATAAAAAAAAGAGGAAGAATGCAGACTTTCGTCTCTACAATTTTATTAAAAAATGCAATTTTGAAAGAATCCTATGATTTCTGAACAAAATAATGTAGCTTTGCAGCCTAAACCATAAACAAATATGATGAGAGTTACTACTTTATATTCAGTTTTTATCCTGTTGTTATTTTCGTTATCGCTTTTTGCACAGGAAAATGTCGGCAATTCTTCACTTCCCAAATCTTCAACGGTAGTGGCTAAGGCCAAAGTCGTAAAAGCGGATACACTTTCGGCAGAACTCCAGAAATATTTAATGTTAAAACTCAATATGTCCGGTCCGACACCCCAATTGGATACCGTTTCTTATTTATATAATAAGTATATAGCCCAATTGGATTATCTGAATGATCCGTCTGTACCGCCACGTTATATTCCGTCGGATCCCGACTATTTCCGTCTGTTTACTCCTTTGGCGTATTACTATGCCCCGATGGAACAGTATTCAAGACTGGAATGGAAACCTGTGCAGCCGGACACTACCCCAAAACTGACATCGGAACTTTTACCATACGACACATTGGCGTTTACCAAAACCCGACGTGCCAATACATTAGTCAATAACGCTTTGATGGATCTTTATCTGCAACATCCGAATTTGGTTGTTACTACGGAAGACCGTATCATGAGTCGGGATGTTTTCCGGCATGATGTGAAACCGAAGATCTCCCCCAAAGCCAATGTGATTCATCTGTTTCAACGTGAAGATATGAATGATAATGTAGGAAAGGCCGATATCAAGATCAGCCGCCCCAACTGGTGGGTTGTAGGAGGTAACGGTTCATTACAGATCAGCCAGAACCACCTTTCGGACAACTGGTATAAGGGGGGGGAGAGCAACTTCTCCGGATTAGCTACTTTTCTGATCTTCGCAAACTATAATGACAATGAGAAAGTGCTGTTTGAAAATCAGCTTGAAGCGAAAGCGGGTATGACTTCCACTCCATCGGACGAATACCATAAGTATCTCTTCACAACTGACCAACTTCGCATCTATAACAAACTGGGACTGAGAGCCTTGAAGAATTGGTATTATACGATCTCCTCTGAGTTCAAAACCCAGTTTTTCAATGGATACAAGGCCAACAGCGAAGATCTGGTTTCAGCTTTCATGTCTCCGGCCGATTTGGCGGTCAGTATCGGTATGGACTATAAGCTGAATAAAAAGAAATTCAACCTTTCTGTCTTTATGGCGCCATTGACTTATAACCTGCGTTATATTGACAACTCGGAAGTGGATGAAACGAAATTCGGTCTGGATAAAGGCAAATGCTCCAAGAATGACTTCGGTTCGCAGTTGCAGTCAACGTTTAACTGGAATATCATTTCTGCCGTGTCATTGGAATCCCGTCTCAACTATCTGACTAACTACCATTGGGCTCGTGTAGAATGGGAAAACACATTCAATTTTGTTCTGAACCGTTATCTCTCTACCAAACTTTATGTTCACACCCGTTTTGATGATAGTTCCAAACCCACTGAGGGTGACAGCTATTTCCAGTTAAAGGAATTGCTCAGTTTCGGTATTAACTACAAGTGGTAGATAATTCCGGGTAAACTCTGAAAAAAAACAATATTAAGAGGCTGTTTAACAATAAAAAGTTATTCAGTCTCTTTTTTTTATTTCCATATTTGTTATATCACTAATTGTTTAATTCAAAATATAGCTTATATGGCAACAGTAAAACTCAAATTTCGTCCTTCCTCTATTTTGGATAAAGAGGGGACTTTGTTTTATCAAGTGATTCATGACAGGGTTGTAAGGTGCATAAACACCGGTTACAAGCTTTTTCCCTCAGAATGGGACAAACGGTTGTCGTTAATCATCATTCCTGCTGATGACGCAATACGTGCACATTATTTGGTCACAATGAGAAAATGTATTTTAGAAGATCAGTCCCGACTCAGGGAAATTGTTTTGAGGCTCAAGCGAACTACGGCTACCTTTACCTCAGAAGATGTGGTGAAGTCTTTTCAGGATTCTTTAGCCGGTGGTTTCCTTTCGTTTGGACGGGAACTTGTTATGCAGCTGGAGCAGGTTGGTAAAGAGCGTACTGCTGAAACTTATACGGTGGCCTTGAATAGTTTTGAGCGTTTCATGGGAAGACGTGGAGATATCCTTATTGAAAGTATCGATTCTGTTCTTATGGTCGAGTATGAAACCTATTTGAAATCTGCCGGAGTATGTCCTAACAGCTCTTCCTATTACATGAGAAATTTGCGGGCAATATATAATCGTGCCGTAGATAAAGAGTTGACAGTGCAACGTAACCCGTTCAAATATGTTTATACCGGAATTGACAAGACTATGAAACGCGCTGTGCCCATAAAAGTAATCCGTCAAATAAGGGATCTGGAATTGAAATTTTCTCCATCGATGGATTATGCCCGGGATATCTTTATGTTTTCGTTTTATACCCGTGGGATGTCATTCGTAGATATAGCGTTTCTCAAAAAGAAAGATATCCGGAACGGTATTTTGTCTTATCGGCGTCACAAAACGAATCAGCAGCTTTTTATCAAATGGGAAAAGCCTATGCAGGAGATTATCAATAAGTATGATACGGTAGATACACCTTACCTGCTACCGATAATAAAAGATATTGCAAAAGATGAGAGGCGGCAATATCAAAATGCGGCACATTTAATCAACAGGAAATTGAAAATGATTGGAAAACTGCTGAACTTGAATGTAACGCTGACAACATATGTTGCGCGCCACGCTTGGGCAAGTATAGCCAAAAGTAAAAATATCTCTATTTCAGTGATTTGCGAAGCTATGGGACACGATTCTGAGAATACTACGAAAATTTATCTTGCTTCATTGGATACTTCCGCTATTGATAAGGCTAATAGTCTTATCATCAACTCCTTATAATGATTTAAAAAAGTATGAAAACACGTTGTTAATCTGGTACTTTTCTTATCAAGAAAAGTATTAAACAGTGCAAAATTACAAAAAACAGGGTATATCTTATTATATTAAATAAACTTTTTTATTTTACAACAAATAATATTAGCATTTTTTGTCAAATGTTAATCGGAATGACATATCCATGTAATGCAAGTATGTAAATATCAGATATTCAGTATTAGTGGTACTTTTCTTGATAAGAGAAGTATTAGATAAGGCTATAAAAAGGATATGATTGGGGTATGAACATATTTACAAGGAAAACTTAAACAGTTATATTCTTGGATTATCGGCAAAATGTATGTCTGTTTGTAGCTTTGCCTGTTTGGATGATATTTCATAGGAAATAACAACAATATTTTAGCATAAGAATACACATAAATGATGAAACTAGGGATTTTTTTTCTGATAATAGTCATGAATATTGTGGCTCATCCGGTTTGTGCACAAGATGTGGCAGTAAAGACCAATATTTTATCCGATGTTTTTCTAAATATAAATACCAGTTTGGAGGTAGGGCTGGCTCCTCGTTGGACGCTCGACATTTCCGGAGAGGTCAATGCATGGACTTTGTCTCATGATCGCCGGTGGAAGCATTGGGCAGTGCAACCTGAAGCTCGTTATTGGTTTTGCGACCGTTTTGCGGGGCATTTTATCGGAGCCCATCTGCACGGCGGACAATATAATATAGGTGGCATTGATACAGATTTTAGTTTACTGGGCACTGATTTCTCGACGCTTAAAAGCACCCGGTATCAAGGCTGGTTTGTAGGCGCGGGTGTTGCCTATGGGTATGCCTGGATATTGGGGCGGCATTGGAACATCGAGACGGAAATAGGTGTCGGTTATTCCTATACCCGTTATGATCGTTTCAGGTGTGCCGGATGTGGAAAGAAAGTTAGTGAAAATAAACCGCATAACTATTTCGGTCCCACTAAGGTAGCGGTAAATCTAGTCTATTTATTCTAAAAGCGTTTAGTTATGAAACAATTTATTTTTATTATAGCAGCATTGCTGGGAATAGGTTGTATGTTGAATGCCCAGCAAACAGTCGGAGTGACAACTGATAGTCTTAGGATTGAACGGAACGGTGAATATATAGTGGTTGACATGAATATGGGCTTGTCCCCTTTGGAAGTAGATATAAACAGGGCTGTATTGCTTACTCCCCGCTTTGTGTGCGCTACAGATACGCTCGAACTTCCGTCAATAGGAGTTTATGGGCGTCAACGTTATTATTATTATGTGCGTAATGGAGAAAGTATGCTGTCCGGTGCAAAAGAAATGTCATTTAAAGCGCGTTCAAAACCCTCCGATGTGGCATACCATGCCATTATTCCATATTATGGATGGATGAACGGAGCAGCATTGGAATTGTATCGCAGTGATTATGGCTGTTGCAACACGCTATTGGCAGAATGTGTGGAACCGTTGGGCGGCTATATGGAAGTACTTCCGTTGTCTCCGCAGTTGCTTTATGTCTACCCTCAGGCAGAGGCTGTCAAGAGTCGCTCGCTCTCCGGTTCGGCCTTCATTGACTTCCCGGTCAACAAGACGGTCATTTATCCTGAATATCGTCGGAATACGCATGAACTGGGTAAAATCCAAGCCTCTATAGATTCTGTGCGGAATGATAAGGACATCACTATCACTTCCGTATGGCTCAAAGGATATGCGTCGCCCGAGAGTCCGTATTCCCATAATCGAGATCTGGCAATAGGTCGTACGGCAGCTTTGAAGCATTATATTAATCAGTTATATCATTTCAAGGATAGTGTGATAATTACGGACTATGAGCCGGAAGATTGGGCTGGTTTGCGCCGTTATGTCGAAAAAACTAATCTGGCACACCGTACAGAGATACTGGACATGATTGACAGCAATCTGGAACCGGATACAAAAGAAGCGAAGATAAAGCGGACTTATCCGGAGGAATACCGCTTCTTGTTGCAGAATTGTTATCCGGCCTTACGTCATACAGACTATCGTATAGACTACGTCATCCGTAGCTTTAGTGATGTCGAAGAGATAAAGCGCGTCATGAGGGTGCAACCCCAGAAACTTAGTCTCAATGAATTCTATCTTGTGGCACGGACGTACGAACCGGGAAGCGTTGAGTTCAACGACGTGTTTGAAACGGCAGTGAGAATGTATCCTGATGATGAGACTGCCAATCTGAATGCAGCGAATTCCGCAATGCAGCGCAAGGATTTTGAAAGTGCAAAACGCTATCTTTTCAAAGCGGGAGATTCATCACAGGCGGTTTATGCCCGTGGAGCATATGCCTTTCTTATTGAAGATTATGATAATGCGCGAAGGCTCCTCAATGATGCGAAAGCGATGGGAGTAGAACAGGCTGATATAATCCTTATTGAGATAGATAAAATAGAGAAAGCTAAAAATAATTTATTAATCCATTAACATTTAATTTTATGAAGTTATCAAATTTATTTTGGGGCTTGCTTGGAGTAATGGTGTTTAGTGCTTGTTCCAGCGATGAAATTATGCCCGAAACCAACGGTCCGGAATTTGACGGTCAGAGTCGTTTTCTGTCTGTTCGGATTGCTAATCCGGCAGCTATCAGGACACGTGCAGAAACAAATCCCGGAAATCAGGATGGAGATTTGTTTGAAGAAGGGTTGGCGAATGAAAATGAAGTGAAGTCGATACGTTTTTATTTCTTCAAAGCAGATGGTTCTGCTTGTCCGGTAAGACGTGAAGGAAAAAATTATTATGATTATTCACTTGAAGGCAAAGATTTGGGAAGTACTGAAAGCGAGATGCCTAATATTGAGGAAAAAGTGGATGCAGTGCTCGTTATTGAAACGGATAAGGATGACAATGTAGATGGTCTTAAATCTATGGTTGCAGTACTTAACGGTGGAGTAGGTACCAATTGTTTCTTAGGTGATGCTGACAAGTCTTTGAGTCAACTTCGTGATGAGATAGCATCGTCTGGTTCTGCAGATGATGGTTTCTTGATGACAAGTTATGTTTTTGGTTCCAAGAGTTTCTGTTGTGAGGTTGAGGTAACTGCAGATAAGTTGAAAACTAGACCAGAGGCTGCCACTGAGGATCCGGTAAATATCTATGTAGAACGCGTATGGGCTAAAGCAAGATTGTATACTGCATGGAAAGAAGGAGTCTCTTCCAAAACAGTAACATTAGAAGAAGATGGCGTAGCTAAAGAATATGTAGCCGTTCCGTTGAAAACAGCAAAAGACAGTGACACCAATATAACTGTTGGTGAAGGAGAAGACGCAAAAGTTGTATATGCTATTTTTACTGGATGGGATGTGACGGGTACTGCTGATAAAACATATCTTTTCAAAAAAGTAGATTCTGACTGGAATTTAGGTTGGACTTGGAATATGTCTGCTCTTTATCGTTCTTATTGGGCACAGAACCCGGCAAATATTACACTTGGTTATTTAAGCTATAATGAAATAGCTAAGAAGGTGGGCACTATAGGAGTTGAAAATGGAAATTCTACTTCATATGATGGTCATAATGCATACTGTCTTGAAAATGCGGCAGATAATATTGATGGAACAAAGTCCACTTACGTCTCGGCTGATGCTCTAAGCAATCGTACTCAGGCGATTATTGCAGCCCGATTGGTGACAGTCGATGAGAACAATAAGGCTACTTTTGTTAGTTTGGCTGAATGGGGTGGAACACAGTATACCGAAGCCGGTGCATTGACAGCAATGTTGGGTATTGTAAATACTCAGATTTATACAAAAGAAGAAGATGGCGAGAATGAGAAACTGGTATCAATTAGTAAGGATATGGTGAAACTTGTTTCCGGTATAGATGCAGGTGTCGCTGATAATTCTTCAGAAGACAGTAAGAGATATTTGAGCTATTTGCAGTTGAATGAAGAGACGGCAAAAGATGTGACATTCTATAAAGCGAATGGAGAGGCGTATACTACCCATGATGACGTAAATAAGATACTTGCCAATAAGAATTCGATTGGTGCAAGAATATGGTCATCCGGTAAAACATATTATTATACTGACATTAAGCATGAAGAAAGTGCGGAAGAAACTAAGGGTAAGTTTGGGGTAGTACGTAACCATATTTATGATATTGCCATCACTTCTGTTGCTGGTCTTGGAACTCCGGTTTTGAATCCTGATGAAAAGATTGTTCCGCAACATCCGAAGAATGATGATACTTATCTTGCTGCACGAATCAATATTCTTTCATGGAGAGTTGTAAAACAGAATGTTGATTTGGAATGGTGATTATTTATAGCAAACAGAATCATAAAAACAACCACTAAGTAATCCTGATGGCGGGACCGCTTCCCGTCGGAAGAGAGTTCCGCCATCCTTTTAATGTGAAGAAAGCGCTTGGGCTATCGGCGTAAAGAGAGATGCCGTTTTTGAAATCCTGAAGAAGATTCTGGGTTTCCACTTAATTAGAAATTTCCACTGCGGTTCCACCCGCAGACTATATATATTGGTCATTAATAAGAAATGATAGATAATGAACACACTGTCTTATATCAAATGTTGGGGAATAGCAGCATTGACAGTCGTAGTGCATGCTTTCCTGTTCGTATCGTGTGATAGTATGATTTATAACGAAGAAGGCGATTGCTCCGTGCGCTACCGTCTGAAATTCCGTTATGATATGAATCTGAAGTTTGCCGATGCTTTTGCTCATGAAGTGAAGTCTGTCAGACTCTACGCGTTCAATCCTGAAGGAGAGCTGGTATGGCAGTCTGCCGAACAAAGCAGTATCCTTGCATCAGGTGATTATACCATGTCTCTTGACCTTGATCCTGGTGATTACCATCTTGTCGCATGGTGCGGACTTGATAACGAAGAATCCTTCACTTTGCCCGACGTATCGCATAGATGCCATCTGGAAGATTTACATTGTAAGTTGAAACGGCAATATGATTTGGAGACAGACGAAGCAACAGGTACTCAAAAACGTATCACTTGTTCTAGAAAAGACTTACATCCATTGTTTCATGGCACTCTCGATGTCAGTCTGCCTGTAAATGATGATGGGGGCGAGTATACATATGTCATGCCCCTGACGAAGGATACGAACGTATTTCGTGTGGTGCTTCAGCATCTTTCCGGAGAAGATATAAACGCTGACGACTTTGTCTTTAGCATTGAAGACCGGAACGGCTGGATGGCACATGATAACTCATTGATCAATGATGAGCCGATTACCTATCGTGCTTGGTCCACCTATTCGGGTGAAGCTGGTGTTGATGTACTAACAAAATCCGGTGTGGATGTAATGCCCGAAGTCGAGAACCGTGCTGTGACAACAGTCAAGGCTGCCGTAGCAGAACTTACGGTAAGCAGGTTGGTGAAAAGAGACTGGAACCTGTACTCACGTCCGATGTTGACGATTCATACTACGGAAGGAAAACTAGTCGTTTCCATTCCCGTTATTGACTACGCTCTGTTGGTAAGAGGCGAATGTAACAGGAATATGTCCGAACAGGAATTTCTCGACCGGGCAGATGAGTATAATATGACATTTTTTCTTGACGAAGACAATAAATGGGTAAGTACAGTGATACAAATCCTTTCATGGAAAGTGGTACGTTCTAATGTGGATATAGAGTGAAAAAAATATCGCGATATACAGTATGGATGGCAGTATTTGCCGGTTGGGCATTACTGTTGGCAGCGTGTAGCAGCGGAGAGAATGGCTGTATGGACGAAGTACAGCCGGATACTTCCACCGCTACACTCATCCTGCATACCGCTCTTCTTGATAAAACCCGTGCGGTTGATATCTCTGCGGATAACTCTGTCGAATATATGTACACGTTACGCATTGTTGTCCTCCATGCGGACGGCAGTGTGGAACATAACGTCTATGTTGATTTCGGTAACTTCCCTCAAACCGAGTGTTTCAGAATATTAGAGGTGACACGGAATGAAACGAAGAAAATATACCTGATAGCTAACGAAGAGAGTGTATCTTCCGAACTTCATGGAAAATTGGAAACATTGACAGTCGGTGATAATACATTCAGGAGCATTGTGGACGAATTGTATTTCACTCCTGATTATAGGAACCCCATTCCTATGAGTTCGGTATATGATGTTCCGGTCAATGCGGAGAGCCTGGTAGAACGGCAGTTCTATTTGGTTCGTGCTGCTACCAAATTCGCATTCCATTTTACGAACGAACGTGAAAATGCTGTCAGTGTGGATGTAATTACTATTTCCGGAATAGTGGGGAAAACCTATCTGATCCCTCATAAAAAGGAAAAGGAGATGTTTTTTGAGGACGAGCAGTTCTTTTGGGTTGATTGGATGAAAAAAGTGGCGGATGAGTCACAAAAGCATCCGGAGGATGTGACGCTGGCGGATAGGAGAGGATGGATACAGGATTACGATATTCCTTCCGGGCAGACTCACGAGGCAGTCATTGTTCGTTCCCCGACTCTTGTTCCCGGTCTTACATATCATGTGAATGAAGCTCCCACTCCCGGTGAAAAAATGTTCCCCGTGTTTTATCTCCCGGAAAGTAAGAACCTCAAAGATGGAACGCAAGAATATGGAGAGCAAGCCTATACGATGACCCTTCATCTGACAGAGAAGAATCTTGAAGGAGAAACCGAGACCTCAGAAGAGAAAGAAGTATTGTTTAGCCGGCTTTTTCCGAATCTGAAAGCCCTTTTCCGCAATACTCATATACTGGTTGACGTCACTTTTGGGGAGGAGGGTGTGAAAGTGGATGTAATACCTTATAGCGAGGTTGTTCTTAACCCGGATTTCGGATTATAAATGAAATGACAGTAACATACTAAGAAAGAACGATAATACGGTAAAGATGATGAGACGTGATATATTATATACATTTCTGTTCATACTTGTCCTCAGCATGGCAAGTTGTGTGGACGACTGGTTTGAAAGAACGGAATCACTTGGAGAGGGGCAGAGCACGGTGTCTGCCACCGTAGATTTCCGTCCTATGGCTTCGGGGCTTACGCAGAACACAAGGGCGGCGGGAGATGCGATTAAAGAAATAGAGACACTTTATGTCTTGTTGTATGATGAAAGCGGAAACCTTGTGGAGAATCAAAGCCGTCAGATTCTAGATTTTGAAATCACCGATGAGAAACGTGTGGACGCAGACGCAGACAATAAAATATCTGCAGAGACACAGACTCCACGTGCCACTTTCAAATTAAAAGAAATACCTTTTGGCAGATACTATATTTATGCTGTTGCCAATGTTCCCGATCTTCTAGCCAAGAAATATTCCGATTATATCAAGACCATAGACGGACTTAAGCGTATTCCGTTAACCTGGCATAATGTTTCCGGTGAAGTTGGCAAAAACAGCCAGATGCTTGGATATTTCACATCGGCCAAGAAAGACCAGCCTGAAAACGAACCTCTTACCATCAACAGACCGAGCATCTACCTGCATTCATGGTTGCGCCGGGCTGCTTCGAAGCTTACAATTGCTTATGACGGCAGCCGTCTGAAAGAAGGTGTTTTTGTGTACCTCAGGTCGGTACAGATAAAGGATATTCCGATGCAATGTTATTTGGGGAAGGATAATAATATAGGTGCCGAGGGATACGGACTGGATAAAACTTTGTTGGACGGTGAGGAACTAAAATACTATAAAGGCAGTTTGCCTACAGCTTACGATCATGAATATAACGGTCCGCGTATCACACGGGGAAAACCTTATTATGGTTCCCATCATGAAGACTCCGTTGCTGTATACTTTTATGAGAATATGCAGGGGGAAGGTAAGGACAAGCGGCAGGACGCTGATGGAAAAGACGGGCCTGACGCTCCTGGAATGCCGGGAGATTCCGGTTATAAATTTAAGGATGGTATGCCATATGGTACATATGTAGAAGTAGATGCATATTATGTATCCATTAATTCAGAAAGAATTGGCAATGGTTCTATCAAATATCGGTTCATGCTTGGTCAGGATATTTACAAAGACTATAACGCCAAGCGCAACTGTCATTACAAACTGACGCTCAGATTCAAAAATTTTGCCAATGATGTAGACTGGCATATCGAATATGAGGAACCGGAACCAGGTGTTATAACTCCGGAACCCTATTTCATATCATATTTGTATAATCATTCAATGATGTACCCTATCAAAGTAAATACAGGTGGACGTGAAATTGAATACATCAAGGCGGAAATTACGGATAACCGTTGGGCTCCGTATAATGCCAGTAGCTTGATATATTACTCCCAAATGGACAAAGGGAATGCTAATCAGTGGAATGGTTTCCTCTCATTGCATAAGACTGTAGATCTGGTTATTCGCAAAACGACCACTTCGGTAAACGTGGATTCTAATAAAGAGCATTATGAAAAAGCTCCTAAAAGAGGGGAACGTACATATACAGACATGAGTGTGGGAGAACATACTACAACCGGTTCCGATTCGACAGACACATACCGTGTGGAACAACATCCTACCGAAGCGAATACATACAATATCTTTATACCTATGTATACGCGTGCCAAACAATTGATAAAAGAAACGGCTTATACCGGTAACAATCCTTATGTCGCATATCATCGGAAGGCAGAAGTCAAAATTACTACCAAACTGAAAGGTTTGGAAAAACCATTTGAAAATATGGTAACCATTTATCAAGTGCGCCGTATTGTCAATCCTAAAGGCATATATCGTAGCAGCGGAAAGAGTGAACCGTTTCATGTGGTGTTGAAGCGCTTGCCAAAAGAGAATGCAACCAAATTTGAGACATTTGTGTCAGAAGGCCCGTGGAAGGCATATGTTGTAAGGCATTGCGACAGCGATGGAAGTCCAGTGCGGGTTATCAACCTTGACAAAGGGAATGGAATGTCGGAATGCATAAAAGATACCGTATATGGAAAAACCGGTTCTGAGATTGATTTTAATGTCAATTTTAACGGGACGTGTGATGCCAATACTTCTCGCTATGCCATCATAAGGGTAGAATACCACAACTATACTTGCTATCACCTTATATTTGTACGGCAGGGGGATAGTCCGGATGACTTGATAGCCGGTGGAACGAGATGGCATGCCAAGAATATGAGGACAAAGACGGAAGAAGCGGAATCTCCGCTGGATGAAGGCTCTCTGTTCGGGCGTGGTAATTGGACCTACCCTATTGATGCGTTGAATAATAAGAATCCCAAGGAATATTGGGTTAATGTCGTACCTGAGGATTTTAAAAAGTCATACCCTGAAGATGGCTTCTTTACAATAGCCGGAAGTGGTGAAAAGAAGAAGTGGAGTGATATAACCCGGAATGAAGATTTTACGGAGCCCAAAATCGGCTGGAAGGTTGCCAGTGCCTCGGATTATCAGGCATTGTTTGATAGTGATTATATAAAACAAGGATATGGAGTGTTATATGGAGATGGGGCTAAAGAAACTGCTGATGATCTAAATGACGTGTACGGTTATGATTACACAACCTCAAAGATACGTGGAATGAGAGGATGTTTTGTTTATAACGAACAAACAGGAAAAAATCTATTTTTCCCGATAGGTGCTTCCGGTTATGGTCATAGGAAAGATTCTAGAGGGGAATTAGCGGAAAATCAATATAAGGGAATTTTGCGATATGCATCAAGTAGAAATACATATTTCAAGCCGACTGATGTAAGTGCTGCTTATCCTAATGGTGTCAATGACTGCCCATTGTTTTATGACATATATATGCGTCCTGGTGCGATATACTGGTATGATAAGACCGGAGAGAATAAGGTAAATGGTACAACGGAAAACAATGTAGGATGGGATTTTAATTATTTTACATTCGATTTTTATCCTATGGGTAGTTGGGGTACAAGTGGCGGTAAGGATGCTTGCTTCGTTCGCTGCGTAGAAAAATAATCCTTTTATGTTCGAAACTGTTTTACTCACATATTTTGATTTGTGAGTAAAAAGAAAGTTTTTTTCTTGTTTGTTATTTATTATTTTATCTATCTTTGTACCCAAATTCATTCCGTTGTCCAAAAAATAACGGAGAAATGAAGGGTAAATATACATGATCATTAGCAAAAATGACGATCAAAATCTTCTGCCAACAACTGTGATTGGCAGAAGCGTAGCGCGCTCAAAACGCTGGCTAGTGGCGGTTGTACGCATATATCACGAGAAAAAAACGAGTGAGCGGCTAACGAAAATGGGGATTGAAAATTTCCTTCCTATTCAACAAGAGGTTCATAAATGGAGTGATCGTCGTAAAGTGGTAGATCGCGTTTTACTTCCGATGATGATTTTTGTCCATGTCGACCCTCAAGAACAAAAAGAGGTGTTGACGCTGTCCGCTATCAGCCGCTATATGGTACTGCGTGGGGAAAGTACTCCGGCTGTTATTCCTGACCAACAAATGTTGCGATTCAAATTTATGCTCGATTATTCGGATGAAACGATCAGTATGAGCACATCTCCGTTGGCACCGGGAGAAAAGGTACGGGTGATAAAAGGACCTTTGGCAGGTTTGGAAGGAGAGTTGGTGAATGTGGACGGCAAGTCTAAAGTTGCTGTCCGGTTAACTATGTTGGGGTGTGCATGTGTGGATATACCGGTGGGATGTGTAGAGCCGGTATCAGAATAATCAAAAAAAATATTTTCATGAAAAAATTTCTAGCAAACTCTTTGCTACTCTTGTGTCTTGCAGGAGGGCTGACCTCCTGTGTCTCATCTAAAAAAATGCTTTATCTGCAGGGTGCAAATTCGTTAGACCCGAGTTCACAGAAAGTACTTGATGATTATGAATTGCATATCAAGCCGGATGACCAGCTTTATATTACTATTAATAGCAAGGCACCGGAGTTGTTGACACCTTTTGCCAATAGTCAGGTGTTGGGTTCATCCACCACTAGCGGAGCTTCGCAAGAACTGCAAGGACTTTTGGTGGATAAGAATGGCGATATTGAAGTACCCGTTTTGGGAAAAATACATGTAGCCGGTCTTACACGTTTGGAATTGGCAGGGGTAATCAAGAATAAGTTGATAGAAGGTGAGTATATCAAAGATCCGACGGTAGAAGTCCGTTTTAAGGGAGCGAAAATTTTGCTTTTGGGAGAAGTCAACAGTCCCGGTGTAAAAGAACTTCCTAGCGACAGGGTGACTATCTTGGATGCGATAGGGCTAGGCGGTGATTTGCCGCCAACAGCGAAACGGAATAATATACAGGTGATTCGGGAAGAAAACGGAGAACGCAAGAGTTATACGGTAGATTTGACTTCCAGTGAAGACATTTTTAATTCTCCGGTTTATTATATGCAACAAAATGACGTGGTTTACGTAGAGCCCAATAAATCAATTAATGTGAAGGGAAGTTCTGCACTGACTTACTTATCTGCCGGTAGTAGTATTATAGGTGTGTTGGCTTCCGTACTGTCATTAATCTTTATTCTTGCAAAATAAAAATGGAATATACTCAAGAAAACAAGGAAAAAACGGTTGGAGAGAGTGGTTTTAATATCACTTTACGGGATGTTGTAGAATTGATCATAGCTAATTGGTATTGGTTTGCCATTTCTGTAATTGTATGTGTGAGTGCTGCTTACTTGTATACCCGTACACTGGTCCCTGTTTATCAGCGCCAGGCTGTCATGTTAGTGAAGACCGGTGGAAAAACAGCTAATTCGGATATATCCGCCATGCTGGAACTTCAGGGAGGAGTAACAGGAAGCGGGGTTGAAAATGAAATGTATATCCTTCGCTCACATCAATTGGTACGTGAGGTAGTCAATCGTCTGCATTTGGATGTGTCGTATGAGGAAGACGGCTTTTTTCGTAATACTTCCTTGTTTGCAGAATCTCCGGTTGAAGTGACTTTTTTTGATCCTTATCACTCTTTTGTTTCAATGAATGTCACTCCGCTGGATGTAAAAAACTACACGATTTCCAATCTTGTCGTAGGAGGAAAGAAGCTCTCAATAAATGGTAATCATGCCTATGGAGACACGTTGCAGACAGAAGCGGGACGAATGATTGTCAATCTGAAACCTGAGAACCTCTCTACATACATAGGTAAGCCTGTCTTAGTAAAACGTATGAGTCTGGAAGCGGCTACGGCTATTTATAAAGGAGGTATTTCTACTTCTTTGGCAGGTAAAGGCACTACGATGGTACAAATCACCTGTGTTGGCAATAATGTTTCACGTGCCGATGCGATATTGAGTGCTTTGATAAATGTGTATAACGAAACGATTATTGAGGATAAAAATCGTATAGCTGTAAATACGGCTAAATTCATAGACGAACGCATTGCGGTGATCGGCAAGGAACTGGGAGATGTAGAAGAAGAATTGACAGACTTTAAACAGCGCAATCGTATTATAGGTACAGAAGGCAACGGCTCTCAATATCTGGCTGAAAGCAGTCGTGTAAAAGGTGAAACCTTGCAGATGGAAACAGAATTGTCTATTGCACAATCCATTAAGAGTTATTTGATGGATGTGACCCGCAACAATCAACTGATTCCTAATGTTTCCGGAGTAGGGGATGCAAGTGTGCAAAGCCAGATTACCGCTTACAATGAACTTATGCTTCAGCGTAACCATCTGTTGGCTGAATCCGGAGAAAAAAATCCGGTTGTCCAGACGGCTGATAAGAATTTGGCGGAGATGCGTACCGTAATTTCCGGTTCAATGGATAATTATATCAAAAATCTTCGTCTACGATTGGATAGGACACGTGCTGTGGAACATCAGATTAATACTGAGATTCAAGCGGTTCCCAAGCAGGAAAAGATGGCGTTGAGTATTATCCGCCAGCAATCCATTAAAGAGGCATTGTATACTTTCCTGCTGAATAAGCGTGAAGAGAATGCGCTTCAGTTAGCTGTAACGGAGGCTAATATTCGGGTTGTGGAGTCTCCATTTGGTTCTAATGCGCCTATTGCCCCTCATTCTACAACTTTTTTGCTGGCTGCTTTAGCTGTTGGATTAGCTATTCCTTTGGGGATACAAGTGTTGTTGATGCTATGGAATACTTCCGTTCGGGGACGTAAGGACATAGAAGATTATACTACCATTCCGGTGTTGGGTGAGATTCCTTCCCGTAAGGAAGAAGTGGCGGATAATTCCATAGTAGTAGATGAACATAAGAACGATCTTATCTCTGAAGCCTTTCGTTTATTGCGTTCAAACATAAATTTTGTGGCAAAGGACGCCCGTGTAATTATGTTTACGTCTACCATGCCCGGTGAAGGAAAGTCTTTTGTGTCTCGAAACTTGGCAGTGGCATTGGCTATAGCCGGAAAGAAAGTAGTATTGGTAGATACTGATTTGCGCAAACGGACTCAAGGTAAATTAGTGGGTGTCAAACATAAAGAAGGATTGAGTACTTACCTTTCCGGTTTGCATGATGATATAGATAATATACTGGATAAGGGGTTGATTCATCCTGCTGTAGATATGTTGTTGGTTGGTCCTGTACCTCCTAATCCTTCCGAACTTCTGATGAGCGATCGTTTGGAGAAGTTGGTAGATGAGTTGAAGAAAAAATATGATTATGTGATTTTGGATAATGTTCCTGCGCAGGTGGTAGCGGATGCTACGATTGTAAACCGTGTGGCTGAATTGACTTTATATGTGGTCCGTGATGGAAAACTCGATCGTCGTTATCTTCCGGAATTGGAACGTTTGCATCAGGAAGGCAAGTTCAAACATCTGTGCATTGTATTAAACGACAGCCATATTGAAAAGAAAAAGTATGGTTACGGCTATGGTTATAGCTACGGTTACGGATATGGCTATGGCTATGGGGATGGCTACTACTCGGAGACGAATAAAAAAAATAAGAAATAAGGGGAACTTTTTATTATTAGGGGATGAAAGAAAAATTGAATGCTTTTATCCAGTATATAAGTAAAACCTACTTTAGTTACTGGATAATATGGGGAATTGATTTGTTTATTTCTGTATTGTCCACTTGTTTTACTTATTGGTGGATACATTATAACGCTGAGGTGTCTTTAGATAGTGGGGCTATGATTCGGGTTGGGGTTTTAGCCGCTATTGCGACTACGATAGCTTCCTATCTTTTCCGTACTTATCGTAATACCATTCGTTATTCCCAGTTGCGTTGCTTATGGCCGTTGATCTGTTGCTCATCATTCAAATCCGTATGTATAGCGATTGCCATTTTCTTGTGGATTGAACCGTTCGGATTGTCTGCCAATCAGAGATTGATGTTTGTCTTGTTCGATGGAATGTTGACTTTGATTGCTTTGTCTACTTTCCGTATGTTGATGGTGATTGTCTACGAGGCGTTAATTGAATTGGTGAATAAGGAGAATATGCGTATTCTCATTTATGGTACAGACGATAAAAGTGTAGCACTGAAGACCCGTTTACTACATAGTTCTCATTATAAGGTTATCGGATTTTATTGTTATGGAACTATTTACAAGCATCGTCGTTTGGCAGGATTCCCTATATATTATTTCACCAATGAACAGGATTTCCAGCAGCTTATTCATAAACGCCGTATTCAAGGTATTTTATTTGCTCATAATGAGTCTACCCGTTTAGAGGAAACTCGTTTGCTTCAATATTGCAAGGATAATCATATCAAGACTTTGATAGCTCCTTCTATCAGCGAAGCGGATGAAAACGGTAACTTTCATCAATGGGTACGTCCAGTCAAGATTGAAGACTTGTTGGGACGTCCGGAAATTAATATCAATATGAGTGAAGTTGCCAATGAATTCAGCGATAAAGTAGTAATGGTTACAGGAGCAGCTGGTAGTATTGGTAGTGAACTTTGTCGTCAATTGGCACATCTTGGAATCCGTAAACTGATTATGTTCGATTCGGCCGAGACGCCATTACATAATATTCGTTTGGAATGTGAACGCCGATTTCCACATCTTGATTTTGTTCCTGTGATAGGCGATGTACGTGTTATAGAGCGTTTACGTATGGTGTTTGATACCTATCATCCTCAAATTATTTTTCATGCAGCTGCTTATAAACACGTCCCGTTGATGGAGGAAAATCCATGTGAAGCTGTATTGGTTAATGTGACCGGTACCCGTCAAGTTGCGGATATGGCAGTTAAATATGGAGCGGAAAAGATGATCATGGTTTCCACAGACAAAGCTGTAAATCCTACAAATGTGATGGGGTGCTCCAAACGTCTGGCAGAAATTTATGTACAGAGTTTGAGCTATGCTATTAAAGAGGGCAAAGTAAAAGGATGTACTAAATTTATAACTACCCGTTTTGGAAATGTATTAGGTAGTAATGGTTCAGTTATTCCCCGTTTTAAAGAACAAATAGAAAATGGCGGTCCCGTTACAGTGACTCACCCTGATATCATACGCTATTTCATGACCATTCCGGAAGCATGTCGTCTAGTGATGGAGGCCGCCACTATGGGGGAAGGGTATGAGATCTTTGTTTTCGAAATGGGAAAACCGGTAAAAATTGTAGATTTGGCCGTTCGTATGATTGAATTGGCGGGATATAAGCCGAATGAAGATATTGAAATACAATTTACAGGACTACGACCGGGTGAAAAACTGTATGAAGAGGTCTTGAGTGATGAAGAAAATACTATTCCTACTCATCATAAGAAGATTAAGATAGCTAAGGTACGTCGGTATGAATATGGGGATATTGTGGAAACATACGATGAATTCGAGAGATTGTCCCGCTCTGTACAGATTTGGGAAACGGTGAAGTTGATGAAGCGAATAGTTCCGGAGTTTATATCAAAAAATTCACGGTTTCAAGAATTAGATAGTTAGCGTCCTAAAATGACGTATTGCTAGATCACACTTGGGCTAATCAAAATTGGACGCTAACAAGTAAATAAAGAAGATGGAAGTAATAAAGACCGATATAGAGGGTGTGGTAATTCTTGAACCAAAGGTGTTCAGGGATACTAGAGGGTATTTTTTTGAATCTTTTTCACAACGGGAGTTTGATGAAAAGGTAAGAACTGTAAGTTTCGTACAGGATAACGAATCCATGAGTAGTTATGGTGTGATACGTGGTCTCCATTTCCAACGTCCTCCTTATACTCAAAGCAAACTTGTGCGTTGTGTGAAAGGTGCGGTACTTGACGTTGCGTTAGACATTCGCAAAGGTTCACCTACATACGGTAAACACGTTGCAGTGGAACTTACCGATAATAACCATCGTCAGCTTTTTGTGCCGAGGGGATTTGCTCATGGTTTTTCAGTACTCTCAGAAACAGCTGTTTTCCAATATAAATGTGATAATTTTTATGCTCCGCAAGCCGATGGAGGAATCAATATCCTTGATGACAGTTTAGGTATTGATTGGAAAATTCCTGTAGATAAAGCTCTACTTTCAGAAAAAGATACCTTGCATGGTTGGCTGAAAGACTTCGATTCACCGTTTTACATAAATGAACCTCTTTATTAAGCTTCAATAAGACATTTGAAATGAGAAATATAATAATCACTGGTGGTGCTGGTTTTATAGGTAGTCATGTAGTTCGTCTCTTTGTGAATAAGTATCCGGAATACAATATTATAAATCTTGATAAATTGACATATGCAGGCAATCTTGCTAACCTTAAAGATGTTGAGGATAGACCTAATTACAAATTTGTCAAGATGGATATTTGCGATTTTGATACGTTTTACAAGTTAATGCAGGATGAACAGGTTGACGGAATTATCCATCTTGCTGCTGAAAGCCATGTAGATCGCAGTATCAAAGATCCGTTCACCTTCGCCCGTACAAATGTGATGGGAACCCTTTCGTTGTTACAGGCTGCAAAACTTTATTGGGAGAGTCTGCCCGAAAAATATGCAGGTAAACGTTTCTACCACATTTCAACAGATGAGGTATATGGTGCATTGGAAATGACCAATCCTGAAGGTATAAATCCTCCATTCACGACCAAGGCTTCTAGTGGTAAGCATCACGAAGCATACGGTGAGGAGTTCTTCTCGGAGAAAACCAAGTATACGCCTCATTCACCATATTCTGCTTCAAAAGCTAGTAGTGACCATTTCGTACGTGCTTTTCATGATACATATGGTATGCCTACTATTGTAACCAATTGTTCAAATAATTATGGTCCTTATCAGTTTCCAGAAAAATTGATTCCACTTTTTATTAATAATATTCGTTATCGTATACCACTGCCCGTTTACGGAAAGGGAGAGAATGTTCGTGATTGGCTTTACGTAGAAGACCATGCCCGTGCTATTGATACTATTTTCCATAACGGAAGAGTTGCTGAGACATACAACATTGGTGGCTTTAATGAGTGGAAGAACATTGATATTATCAAAGTGATTATTCAAGTTGTAGATCGTATGCTGGGAAGGGAAGAAGGTGAAGATATGAATCTTATCACCTACGTTACCGATCGTCTTGGGCATGATGCTCGGTATGCCATTGATTCTCGGAAACTTCAAGCCGAACTAGGTTGGGAGCCTAGCTTGCAATTCGAGGAAGGTATCGAGAAGACTGTTAAATGGTATATTGATAATGAGGGATGGCTAAATGATGTAACTTCTGGTGATTATCAGAAGTATTATGATAATATGTATGGTGATAAAACAATAGAGTAAGCAAGTACTGATAATGTTTGAATGAGAGGACTTGAATGTTGCAAGATATATCATCAAATAATAAACGTATAGCGAAGAATACCTTTCTGCTTTACTGCCGGATGCTTATACTTCTGGTGGTCGGGTTGTTTACGTCTAGAGTCATATTGCAGGCTTTAGGGGTGGAGAATTACGGTATACTGTCTGTCGTAGTGGGCTTTCTTGGCATATTTAGTTTCATTACGAGTTCAATGACAACGGCGATTGGTCGCTTCATTACAGTTGAATTAGGTAAGAACAACCTTTTTAGACTAAAACAAGTATTCTCAACTTCCGTCACTGTGCAGTTTTTGATGGGAATTCTGATACTTTTCCTAGTAGAGACATTTGGTTATTGGTTTCTTCAGACAAAGATGAATATACCGGCAGGGCGCGAAACGGCTGCTCTATGGTGTCTTCATTGTGCAGCTATCTCGTCTGCACTCACTTTGTTCACAACCCCGTTCCAATCATGTATAATAGCTCATGAGAAGATGGGAGCCTTTGCATATCTTAGTTTGTTTGAGGCTTTTATGAAACTTCTCATCTGCTATCTTGTTTTTGTGTCACCTGCAGACAAACTGATTACGTATGCTATACTCCTTGTTATGGTCAATTTTCTTAATATCTCGTTTTATATTATATATTCGCTGAGGAAATTTGAAGAGTGTACTTTCGTTTTCACTTTTGACAGGCGGCTCTTCAAGGAAATCTGGAATTTTGCAGGATGGAATATGTTCGGTAATGGAGCCTGGATTTTGAATACCCAAGGCGTAAATATGCTACTTAATATCTATTTCGGAGTTATAGTAAATGCTGCTAGGGGGATTGCTGATCAGGTTAATAATATAATCCTGATGTTTGTCAATAACTTTATGATGGCATTGAATCCTCAGATAACGAAGTCTTATGCTGCAGGCGATAAGGAGTATGCATATTCTCTTGCCTGTAGAGGTTCTCGCTTCTCTTTTTACATTATGTATCTTTTGGGACTCCCATTGATGATTGAGGCAAAGCAGATACTTCAATTATGGTTAGGCACCCCACCAGAGCAATCTGACGCTTTTCTTGTTTGGATTATCTTGTCTTCATTCACAACTACTATTGGCAATACTATTGGTACTTTACAGATGGCGCAAGGGAATATTAAACGATACCAAACCATCATGACATCATTTGCATCACTTATTTTTCCATTTACATGGATTGCATACTATCTTGGAGGTACACCAATATATACCTATTATATATTTGCTTTTATATACTGGTGTTTAATCTTTCTTAGATTTCGGCTTGTACACACAAGTACGGGCATCTCGTATCATCAGTATCTTGTAGGAGTAGTTCTGCGTTGTCATATCGTTGGTATAGTCTCTGCCATAATACCACTATTGATAGCGCTTATTATGTACCCTTCTTTTTTAAGACTATTGCTTGTATGTATTGCAAGTACCACTTCTATTGTTCTGACGATTTATACCATTGGGTTGGAGAAGAGCGAAAGGGCTATGATAATCTCTAAAGTTAGATCGACTTTGTATACATTGACGCATAATGACTGAACCTCTGGCTTTTGTGTATGCGTCTGCATACAAATTTATGACCGTTGAAAAGTTTAAAAGGGTTCTTAGCGGATTAGTGATAATGAAAAGTGACGGAAATGTTAATGGATTGACATATAAATCATGATTAATATTAAATATAAATCGAAATGTTGTGGATGTTCTGCCTGTGTGCAGGTTTGTCCAAAGCAATGCATTTCCTTTAATGAAGATACAAAAGGGTTCCTCTATCCTGTAGTTAACAAAGACCTCTGTATTGACTGTGGACTCTGTGAAAAGGTGTGTCCATTTCTTAACCTAAGCGATCCAAGAAAACCTGTCAAAGTTCTTGCTGCCATCAACCCCAATGAGGAAATTCGCATGAAATCCTCCTCTGGTGGTATTTTCACAATGTTGGCAGAAGCCGTCATCGATGAGGGAGGAGTGGTCTTTGGTGCCCGTTTTGACAAAAACTGGGAGGTGATGCACGACTATACTGAGACGAAAGAGGGACTCGATACTTTTCGTGGGGCTAAATATACTCAAAGTAAAATAGGCATAACATACAAAGAGGCTAAAGATTTCTTAATACAAGGGCGTAAGGTACTATTCTCTGGCACTGGATGTCAAATAGCAGGTCTGAGGTTATTCCTTCATAAGGAATATGATAATTTGCTAATGGTAGAGATTGCATGTCATGGTGTCCCAAGTCCAGCTGTATGGAGGGCATATCTTGATGATGTAACGAAAGGTAATAAGAATAAAATAAATTCCATTAATTTCAGGGATAAGCGAAATGGTTGGAATGAATATGGATTGACGATCGAGAAAGACGATGATATCATATATGAGCTCTCTGCGAACAATCGATATATGCAAAGTTTTCTAAAAAATTTGTGTTTACGTCCATCGTGTGTTAACTGTCCGGTAAAGCAAGGAGCAAGTGGCACAGATTTAATCATTGGCGACTTTTGGGGGGTTGAGAGTATTCATCCGGAAATATATGACAACAAGGGTTGTTCGTTCGTTGTCGTAAACTCAGATAAAGGGAAAGAGCAGATAGTACAAATAAATACGAAAAATTTAGAAATAACGTACGAGGAAGGATGGCGTTATAATCCCTGCCTTGTTCAATCATCTGCAGAGAGCCGTTATGCTCCTATATTTTGGAGACAATTTCATAAAAAAGGAGTAATGGCAATTAACGGTACACTTAAGATTTTTTGCAGTAATAGAATACAAAGAATGGCTTACCTGATATGGTATAAAGTTATTAGTAAAATACAAAAATAATCATGTCACGACCTACTATTCAGACGACGCTCCTCGGGCGCTTGGGTAATCAGTTGTTTACATATTCTGCTACTCGTGTGATGGCATTGGAGAGTGGATGTCAATTGGTGCTCACGGGTGATGCGCTTGAGCGGTTTCATGCTAAGAATCGACTGGGGTGTTTCCATCTGCCTGATGATGTGTTGTTCAAGGAAGATAAGAGTTTTAACTGTCGCCAGAAGATTGGGTATTTTATGTATCTCTGCCTGTGTCGTCATAAGAACATTTGTCAGATAGCAGATATAGAGTCAAAATACCAGAAGTTGTTCCATAGGTTCGGCTTGATACTTAATCAGGAAGGCTATCTCAAGCCTATGCCATTATCCAAAGGCAGTTGGTATGCATTGGGATATTTCCAAAGTGATAAATACTTTGCAAAGCATGAAGAACTTATCCGCAAAGAACTGACGTTTCGTACAGAACTCTTTTCGCTTGATGCAGTATCGTTAGGCTTAGAAATACATAGTAACCCTAAGTCTGTCTGTCTGCATATTCGCAGAGGTGATTACTTAAACGACCCTACCTTCTTTGTTTGCGATAATATTTATTACTTCCGTGCATTGAAACAGATGCAAGAACTCATTCCTGATGCTACTTATTATGTTTTCTCAGACAATATAGATGGCGTGAGGAACCTCTTCTCGAAATATGAAAACCTCACCTTTCATTATATAGATTCGAAGTACACAGATCAGGAGTCGCTTTACCTTGGAAGTTGCGGTAGAAACTTCATCATGACCAACAGCACCTTCTCTTGGTGGATGCAGTATTTGTCTGACAACAAAAATAAAGTGGTGCTTGCGCCAAGTAGATGGTATAATACTAATAACCCTTGTGATATATACCAAGATAACTGGATGCTTGTAGATACTAGAATACAGAGGGATGTATAATTACGAACACGGAAATCGCAAAATTCACAGAAGAATTGGTGCAAAGATATGTTCTTACAGTTCTGTGTGTTTTGTGTTCGAATAAAAATGAGATTAGTGTTATGAAGATAGCAATATTAACTCAACCGTTACGAACGAATTTCGGTGGTATTTTGCAGGACTATGCTCTTCAGATGGTCCTAAAGCGTATGGGACATGAGCCTATTACTGTAGATTATGACTGTGTGTATCCTTGGTGGCGATGGATGTTAGGGCGTTTCAAGTCTTTGGTCATGCGTACCTCTCACCACATACAGTATCCTCATTATGGGAGGTCTGGTCAGGAAAATCTTAACCGGTTCATTCATGAAAAGATGACTATTACAAAACCAGAGGTAACTATTACCAAGGAATTGTTGGAGAGCCTTCATCCAGATGTGATTCTTGTGGGTAGCGATCAGGTGTGGAGTCCATGGTGTAATGTGCCAATCAAATATCTTGGCAATATGTTTCTTGACTTTTGGTCTGATTTTCCTGGTAAACGTGTGGCTTATGCTGCCTCCTTCGGTGGTAGTGAGTGGATATACACTCCAGAGCAGGAGCGGTTATGTGGAGCACTTGCTAAGAAGTTCGATGCCATTTCTGTACGTGAGGCAAGTGGAGTGCAACTCTGCAAAGAACATTTTGGTGTTGAGGCAACACATGTACTTGATCCGACCCTTCTGCTAACGGTAAAAGACTACGAGTCATTGCTCTCTCGGCAACAGAATGCGACAAACACCTTGTTGGCATATATACTTGATACATCTCTTGAGAAGCTCACGTTCCTTGAAAGGATGGCGAAGAAATATAATCTCGAACTGAAGATTAAGGGTGCTAATGATGATATCTCATGGGATGACAGTATCGAGGATTGGCTTTCTGAGATACGTGATGCTGCCATGGTTATTACTGACTCTTTTCACGGGAGTGTGTTTTCTATCCTGTTCCAACGCCCGTTTCTGTCTATCGTGAACAAAAGGAGAGGGGCAGAGAGGTTTATCTCACTCCTCAGTAAACTCGAATTGGAGGATAGACTCGTGGATGATGTGACAACATACGAGCTTACTGACCTCACTATAGATTGGAGCGAAGTTGATACTCGTCTTGTTAGAGAACGGGAAATGAGTTTGGAGTTCCTGAAAGATGCATTGGGGTGATGTTGAATAAATAGAATATGGAATATGCATAGAGGATTTAATGTTGACACAAATCATTTCTTTATTTTATTCGTAAGAAGTTTTGTATGTCCTGTGGCCCAAGAAAAACAAATATGAATATATTACAACACATTTTTAAGTCAATAGAGTATCGTTTATCGAGACTCGTCTTTTGGTTATATATCTATCCTGTTGGTAGGCTAAAGTTCATGATATGGAATAAGCCTATTGTTGCTTCAAAGGAGGATACACTTCTGTATATCATAGACCATAAGAGTTCCATCTGCCGTTATGGTGATGGAGAGTTGAACCTTATATGGGGCATCGATTTGGGATTCCAGACGTGCAATCCAGAGATATCAAGGAGAATGAAAGAGGTGTTTGACTCGGATGAGGAGAACATTCTTATCGGACTCCCAGATATTTTTGATGGTTTGGATCACTATACAGATTTTTCTCATGATTGGTGGAGGACATACCTTTATTCCAACATTGATAAATTGAAGCAAATCATCAAACCAGGGAGACATTACTTCTGTACTAATATCACTCGCTTCACTTCCGACTACAAAGAGGATCAAGCTAACAACCTGATTCCGCTTTATCGCAAGATATGGGATGGTCGTGACATATATATTGTTGAAGGTGAAAAGACACGTATTGGTGTAGGTAATGATCTACTGTCGAATGCTAAGAACCTTTATCGTATCCTTGCACCTGCAAAAAATGCGTACGATAAGTACGATGAAATAGTGGCTGCCATTAAGGAACATGTTCCTTGGGGTTCTCTCGTCATCCTCGCATTAGGACCTACAGCCACCATCATGGCATACGATCTTGCGAAGATGGGGTATCAGGCTCTTGACCTCGGTCACTTCGATATACAGTACGAATACCACATCCGTGACATCCATTCAAAACAACCTATTCCTGGTAAGTACGTCAATGAAGCATCCACAGCAGGACAGACGGTTGATGATAGCGTCATTCAGGATGAGAGCTATGGTAAATCAATAATTGAAAGAGTAATATAGATGATTGATAGTCAATGTGCAATTGGAGGTGAGTCGCAGACAACTCGTTCTTTGCAAGTCAGAAATTCTAATTTCGAACTGTTACGTATAGTAAGTATATTGCTCATTATCGCAATGTATGCTATAGGTTATGCGGCATCAAAGGGAGAACTTTCAGATTCAAACCAGTATATAAGGTTTTTTGTCGGTTCCTTTGGTAATCTAGGTGTAGGATGTTTCGTGCTTATCTCGGGATATTTTGGAGTAAAGTACACCACACGTAAATTCGTGTTTATCTCTTGGCTCACGACCATTTATGCAATACTCTGTGCATGGGCAAACAATGACTTTTCCATAAGCCGAGATTGTGTAATGGCAATAACTAACGTTCCGCGATATTTTAACTGGTATATAACATGTTATCTCATATTGATGGCTCTTTCAGGATATATCAATCGGTTTGTCGGATCATTAACCAAAAACGAGTTTAAACAACTGATAATGATATTGTTTCTCTTCTTTAGCGTACTACCGATGATGGTGTCTGCCACAGATACAGTTTTGCTAAAATCAGGTCAATGTGTCACTTACTTCATCTATGCGTACTTTATAGGCAGATACATCCGTCTACATAGGGATATAGATGTGTCAAAAGTGAAGAGTGTCTTAATGACTCTTACGTTTATAGCGATGTTGTTCACTATAAAGATGGTAGGTGTGTATGTGCCAGCAATAGATGCCATCCCCGTGATGTCGAATAACAGTCCTCTCGTATTGGGAGCAGTAGTGTCAGTCTTCTATTTGTTCAAGTCCTTCAACTTCAAGTCAAAAATAGTAAACTACATCTCGGTCTCTGTGTTAGCAGTCTATCTGCTTGACAATCTCAAACCGGCGATAGACAACTATTTTCAGGTATATACCCACACTCTGAGTAGTGACTTCGTCCTATTTGTAATAATGGAGGCCGTTACAATCTTCCTTATAGCCATATTGATTGATAAGATACGTACGCATGTCTTTGGGAAAGCAGAGAATTATATCATAAATGAAATGACTGCTTTGTTAACCCGTATTATGCGTAAAGTTGTGAAATTATAAAGTAAATGAGAATATTGTTTTTAGCACCAGCGTATGCAGGCCTTCATATTCCTATCATCGAAGAGATGAAGAGGCAAGGACATGATGTCGTATGGATTGACGATACAGCTATTCAATACGATATGCGTATTCCACGTCACGGAATCCTGAATAAGATGCGATGCAAAGTAAGTACTGTTTTGAGGCATCCATCGAAAAAAGTATGGGATAAAATATTCAAAGAACGATCAGAAGAACTGAAGACTACTTTTGATATGTTTTTCTGCATCAATGGTCGCACACTTTGCAAGGAACTGTTTGTGTTTCTGGATAAGATGCCCAACATCAAAAAGGTACTTTACGTATGGGATTCTGTCTCTGTATTTGATTTCTATCGCTATCAAGATAGGTTCAATAAATGCTATACGTTTGATCTGGATGATTCAGTAAATGTTTCAGGGCTGGTCTACAAACCATTGTACTGGATTGATAATCATCAAATTATTACCTTCGACTATGGTTCGGCAGAAAAAAAACGTTATGACATATCTATAGTTGGCTCGGATCACGATAAACGCTTCGAAATAGTCAACAAGATACTCCCACAGGTGAAAGATGCAGGACTGTCATATTTTTTTAGGGTTCAGATTTGGAAGCCAAGTTTTTCTCATGTGTTTCTGTATAAGTTCAGGATGAGATATATGGCGAGTTTCAGACGGATTGTAGAGTATGCCGAGGCGAAATACGAGCGAGATCGTAAGAATGAAATAGCTATGGAAGGGGTTATTCCTCCGGCTGAATATACGGAGATTATGCGTCACACGGTATGTGTGTTGGATACGGACAGAGGTACCCAGAGTGGTATCACCCCAAGAGTCATCTGGGCTCTCGCCATGGGAAAGAAAATAATATCCACAAATAGGAATCTTCTGCGAGCTCCATTCTACAGTTCAGAACAGATATCCATCATAGATAGGGAAACTCCCATAATAGATATAGACTTTATTAAAGACAATAGAACATTCTCCATTCACCCAGAGATTGAGAAGTTGAGATTAGATAAGTGGGTGAGGAACTTTATGGAAGGTTAATGTGCAAAAAGATTAGTATAATAATACCAGTATATAATGCTGAGAGGTTTTTACGCAGATGTTTGGATTCTGTGCAAAACCAATCATATAGTAACTGGGAATGTATAATTGTTGATGATGGTAGTAAGGACTCTTCACCTGCCATCTGTGATGAATATGTTAAGACGGATAGTCGCTTCAAGGTAATTCACAAAGAAAATGGTGGAGTGTCAAGAGCACGTAACACAGGGTTGAGTTTAGTAGTCGGTGAATGGGTTACTTTTGTTGATTCAGATGACGAACTGACACTTGATGCCTTAAAGCATTTCATAGAGAGTATGGAAAGATATCCTAAGGCGAGTGTGTTGAGAGGTGGACACAGAACTGTTACTCCAACAGCAATAGGCAAAGACCGTTCGGCAGAAAAATGGATATGTACAGAGAGTCATGCGGATGCTTTGAAGATATCAGAGGAGACATGGTGCTCAGGGTTTATATGGTCAACATGTTTTCGTAAGGACATACTTGAAGGAATGCGATTTGATAATTCCATCACATGGTGTGAGGATCATATCTTCACCTATCAATGTATATTGAAAGCGGAAGAGATAGTATTTGTTCCTCATGTGGTGTATATCTATTACCTTGATGATACATATCCTGTAGGTTTTGGCAAGAATCTTAGTTTCAAGCCTATCAGCTATGATATGGCAATCCGTTCTGCAGAAGGACAGAGAACTGTGAAATTTCTTCTCGCTGGCGATAATAAGAAAATGCAACAGATGGTACAGCAGCAATATGAAGCCACTATTCGTTTCGCTATTTATCAATCTTTCTTCACTCATAATCTTCTCTCTGTTATTAACCTTGCAGAGGTATATCCTTTTATCACCACAAAGAATGTCATTCGCTTGTGGTTAGGCTACCAGAAGACGCGAATAATGCATACCTACAAAGTGGTGTTTAATAAATATTAATTTGATACAGAATACTCAGAACTCACAGAAATTCATAAATCATCTTTTGTATGGAGGAAATAGTGATAAATAAAAAGTCTAGGTTACAATATATAGACATTATGAAGGGTATTCTGATCTTATTGGTTGTATATGGTCATACGGCATGGCAAGCACATGAAGTAGGCATACATAACCAAACTATAGAAATACTTGGGCAGACAGGCTTCCTCTATGAACCCTTCTATATGGCTGCATTCTTTGCCATTACAGGATACTGCAGCAATTTTAAGAAGTCATATAAGGATTTCCTCATTAGTGATATCAAGACCTTACTGTTTCCTTCGGTAAGTCTTTGTGTTGTATCTGCCTTTATACGATGCTTGATAATGGGCGAAATCGACTTATCTTGGATAACTCCGCATCGATTATTTCGCTTCTGTTCGCTACATTGGTTTCTTCCAGCTTTGTTTTGGGCAAAGCAGATTCATTTCTTCCTACATCGCTTTAACCAATATGTAATATCGATTATATATATATTTCTAACTTTGGTAGGTTTTTATCTCGTAGGACACGTAACTGAGTATTGGTGGTTTTATCACGCATTGATGTTTGTGATATATCTACAATTTGGTTCATTAATCAAATCTATACCAATTCCTTCTAAATCTATCTATGTGATTCTGTATTTAGTTGTTGTTATTGCGCACACTATAATCGGGAATGTGCCCAAAGTGACTTCAGAAACGAACATGCAAGGTTGGCAAATGCCTATTTTTATTCTCACATCTTGCATAGGTACATTAGGTGTGTTTTGGATATCCCAAAAGATTCATACGTGTAAATTCTTAGAATATCTTGGCAGAAATTCTATTGTGATATATTGTGTCCATTTTACATTGATGAACGACTTTTATCGTTTATTTTCAGATTCTATAAATTCTATGAACGTATATCAGTCAGTATTTACTCTAATACTTATGTATTCAATGATTTTGACCATATGTACTTATGTCTGTAGGATGTTAAATTTTAAGTATACCAGATGGATAGTTGGTAAATTCTAAATTAATGAAAGTTATGGAGGCAGATGATGTCGCTACTACTAACTTGTTAATGGGGCAACAATAATTTTCTGAAGATGCATAAAGTAAGTCAATTCAATATTGAGTAGCTAAGGATGTTGGTAATGTTCTGATACTTTTTTGGGGGGGGACTTCTAGGCTATAGTGAACTGTACGATAACTTACAGATCATATAGAATCGCTATAAAACTATATTTAGCACGATAGACTTCCTGCAGTAGATGTATTTATTATTTTGTGTGTTGATTAGTAATTTTAAAATAGACAAATGGGTGAAACGATTGCTAACAATAGAGCGGAATCAATGAAGGACTCTTCCGTTACTATAGCCAAAGGCATTGGTATCATACTGATGGTGTTAGGACATAGTATCGGGGAATATGGTGATTATTTAACTCCTGTTAGGTCATTCATTTATATGTTTCATATGCCCCTCTTTTTTGCTCTTTCTGGTTATTGCTTCAAGGAAAAATATCTTACGGATTTTAAGACATTTGCATGGCATAAAGTGAAAGGATTATATTTCCCTTTTGTTAAATATGGCCTTCTTTTTCTCTTATTGCATAATGTGTTTTATCATTTGAATATTTACAACGGGCAATATGGATGGAGAACATATGTGTCACATTTATACACTTGGCATGAAACGTTAGACAAAGCATATTTTAACATCATACTCTTTACTAGAAGTGAACAACTTTTGGGTGGCTATTGGTTCATTGTCCAATTGTTCTGGGCTTCTATAATTGCTTGGATAGTAATTCGGATAATCAAAAAAACTTTGATTGGAGTCTGTATTGTGTTGATTATGAGTGTTATGTATAATAAGTTTATTCCGACTATACCTTACAGTGCTATAGGAGGACTGAGTTTTTTCTCTGCGTTCTTCTTTCTTACTGGCTATGCAATAAAGAAGTTTGATGTAAAAATTGTAGGATATCAAGGATTACTCTGTGTCTTGGTCGTTTTGGCGGGTTCTGTGTTTTGGAAAGCAGATATGCAGTCATGCAATAAATATACGTTGCTTCCCTATTGCATAACAGCTATTCTTGGGACATTAATGACGATGCTATTAAGTAGGACTATTGCAACAATCACAAAAGGATATTTTAAGTCATTTTTTATTTTTGTAGGTGAGCATACACTTGAAATACTAACTTGGCATTTGCTTTGCTTCAAGGTAGTCACTCTTTTGGCTATTTTGGTAGAAGACAAACCGATAGAAATGCTCTCGCAATTTCCCATTCTTAATGGTCAGAATTATCCTGTATGGTGGTTATTTTATTTAATTGTTGGTGTTGGTTTGCCTTTGTTAGGAGTTTGGATAAAAAAGAAGGCAATGGTAAGGTGTACAAAAGTTAACACTCTGCATTTTAATAGAATAAGTTAAATATATGTTACAACCTAAAGTTTCAGTCATAGTACCAATCTTTAAGGTTTCTCAATACATTGAGAAATGTGCTATTAGCCTTTTTGAACAGACATTGGATGATATAGAGTATTTGTTTATAGATGATTGTTCTCCTGATAATTCTGTTGATGTGTTGCAGGCTGTATTGAATAAATATCCTCAAAGGCGTGACTATACACGAATTATAAGGATGAATGTGAATAGCGGAACGTCTGTTGTGCGTGCATTAGGAATAAAGGAAGCCAAAGGGGAATATATAATTCACTGCGATAGTGATGATTGGGTAGATGTTGACTATTTCGAGAAGTTGTATAATAAGGCTGTGAAAGAGGATGGAGATATAGTGGTTGGAGGCTTTATTCGTGAATCGGAAAATTCTACTTATATCATTGAGACAGAAATTTGTAATCCTCCTAAAATAATGTTGAATGAGATGCCCTATAAATCGTTTTATTGTATGTTGTGGAATAAATTAATGCGTCGTTCACTATTGGTTGATAATGCAATAATACTGAAATCCGGAATAAATATGTGGGAGGATGTATTGGTTTGTTTACAAGCTTTCTATTTTGCAAAAAGAATAGATAAGATAGAAGGTACGTATTACCATTATTGGATAAATCCGACATCTTATACTGTAAATAGTGCTAATGAATGTTCGTACCAACAACGAAAGTGTTGTGTGATGGAACTTGAGAGGTTCTTTGCAGATAAAGACGGTGATTGGTCGCTACTACTTAATTATTGGAAAATGTTAGCAAAGTCATTTATGCTCACCCGTGCAGGATTCAATCCTGATCGGTGGAAGCATGAGTATCCAGAGGCAAATAAGTATATTATGCAGATGAAGGCAATACCCATCCAGACACGCTTGATGTATAAGATGACGTCGATAACGACACTACCTATAAAGCTAGTGATGAAATTAAGATAATGAAAGTTTCAGTAATAATCCCAGTATATAAGGCAGAGAAAGATATAGCGAGATGCTGTCACGCTCTTTTTGGGCAGACACTCGATTGTATCGAGTATATCTTTGTTGATGATTGCACGTCTGATGGTTCCGTGACCATTATCGAGAAGACCCTTGAAGAATACCCACAGCGAAAGCCATTCGTGAAGATCTTTCATCAGCAGAAGAATAGTGGTGTCTCTGCCTGTCGTCAGTTAGGGTTGGATAACGCCACAGGCGATTACATCATTCATTGCGACTCTGATGATTGGGCAGACACAGATATGTACGAACAGCTTTATAAAACAGCTCTAACAGAAGGTGCAGAGGTGGTCTATTGTGACTATCGGGTGGAGTATGGCGACCATGTAGCAGATGTCGTGTTTCCAGATGCTTACATAAAGCGGCCTTCATTCAATATAAATCCTATTGAGGGTGCTGTATGGAATAAACTTATCAGTAAAGCTCTCATCAATCGTTGTGGAGCAAGATTCTATGAGGGTATCAATCTTGGTGAGGATTTCGGTTTCGTTACCCTTTGTAGAGCAATCTCGAAAAAAAATACTGTAGTGCATAAATCTATGTACCATTATAATCAGCAGAATTTCAATAGCATTACTCACAATTACACCAAAGAACGTTTCCTACAGGTTGTGCGACTAGCTGAACGTGTGGACGCGGACTTCAAAGTAAATGGGTTAGCACAAGATTATGTCAATGAATTGAACTATCTGAAGTTTCAGGCAAAGTCATTCTTTCTTATTTACAACTCTGTGCTGGACATCAAACTATGGAGGAACACCTTTCCCGAATGTAGCAAGCACTCCATGGAGTATACTTATCCCATATACGCAAAGATGGCTGGGTGGCTCATAGCCCATGACCTTGCTCCTTTAGCTTGGTGTTTGCTTAAAATAAAGACGTTAATAACGAAACACTAGACAATGATATATTTTATATACCCCAATGTAGATATTTGGGAATATATGGTAGAGGGTATTGATAATACAGATGTTGTCTGTCGACCATTGAATCCCTCATGTCGTAAATGGCAGGTGGTGATGAGAAAAGCATTAAAAAATACAGATCTTCCGCCATGGATGCTCTTTGGCAAACAGATGCGTAAGGAATTGAAATGTCTTAAGAAAGGGGATACAGTTCTCATTTCCGACTACACGGAGCCTTGTCTCTTCAAGGCTTTGAATGCGAGTGTTGCACCTGGTGTCAGGAAATGTCTTTGGATATGGAATCCCGTTCGTCCATCAGCTTACGAACGAACCCTCTTCCGTTACAGACAGATAGAATCTGCTGGTTTTAACATCAGTACTTTCGACAAGGGTGATGCAGAACGATTCCACCAGGAACTCTATTCACAGTTCTTCCGTATGAAGCAAGACGCAACTAAAGACAAAGAAGAGTATGATTTTTACTTTATTGGCTTTGAGAAGAACAGAGGTTCCATCATTTACGAGTTACGAGAGAAACTGAAACACTATCGTACCTGCTTTAAGGTTGTTCATAGTGTTGAGGAATGTATCCCATACGCTGAGAATATGAAAAATATCCAGAAAGCACGATGTATAATAGAAATAGTGCAGAATGGTCAGAAAGGTTCCACCCTTCGACCTCTCGAGGCTCTCGCATGTGGTAAGAAGCTCATGACCAATAATAAGTTTATCAAGGAATACGACTTCTACTTAAAGGAGAACATCTTTATAATTGGTGAAGATGATTTCTTTACGATTGACACTTTTATACAAACACCATTCACTCCACTCCCAAGTGCCATTGTCGACAAATATGACATCAGTAGTTGGTTGTCAAATTATAAGAAATAGTATGGATTTTTTGGCTCCGTTTTATGAATATATATACACGATTGTCTGTTTCATTGCAATGAAGAATGCGTTGAAGTCTCCTAGTTCGTTGTTACCGCCATTTACCTCAATAAATACACATCGACAAAGTGCAATGATTACGGGTATTTGCATATGCTTATTTTTGGGATTAAGGCCAGTAGCAAGAAATTTTGGAGATACATTGGGGTACTCTGAATTGTATAATGTTATATATGGGCAAATTTTCACATTTGACCCATCGGCCGAGAATCTCCTTTTTGATAATCTATTATTTTTCTGTGCCAGTATACGATTGTCTGAACATAGTTTTTATTTATTGATGTCTATTATTTATTTTTCTTGTATAGGAATTGCATGTAGAAAAATTTTTGCCGATAATTCTCATATAGGTTTTATGGTATATCTTCTAGGCTTTTCTACATATTCATATGCGATTAATGGCTTTAAGGCTGGAGCAGCAGCAGCAATATTTTTGGTAGCTTTGGCTTATAAAGATAAACTCTGGTTGACGATACCTTTAGCATTAATATCCAATGGCTTTCATCATAGTATGATTGTGGTTGTATATGCATACATTATATCATATTTCGTAAAAAAAACCAAATGGTATTTCTATGGTTGGTTGTTCTGTCTTTTTATTGCTGCTGCACATATTGGTTTTTTCCAATCATTATTTGCTTCGTATGCTGATGAGAGTGGTGCAAGTTATCTTTTAGCAGAAGGAGACGTACTTCATATAACAGGTTTCCGCTTAGATTTTATCTTATATAGTGCTGCACCAGTGGTGATAGGTTATTATATCCTTTTTAAATATAGATTGAGAGACTCAATGTATGAACTATGGTTAAGAATGTATTTACTCACAAATGGTATTTGGATGTTATGCATGTATGCAAGTTTTACCAACCGAATTGCTTATTTATCTTGGTTTATGCTTCCGGTTGTAACTATTTATCCTTTTTATGCTATGAAAGGAGTTCCTAACAGACTGCAGGTGGGTAACAAAGTAGCTATGTATCATGCATATTTTACCTTGTTTATGGTTTTCGTTTACTATGGATTGGCAAGTATAATACTGTGAGAATTGATTATCTATTAGATAAAATAATCTAGAATGTATTTTAAATGTTTTTAGATAAAGCGATATGGACAAAATTCTTACAGTCTTCACACCTTCCTATAATCGTAAACATACGATAAACAGAACTTACGAGAGTCTGTGCCGACAGACTTGCATGGAGTTTAATTGGCTCATCATTGATGACGGGTCAAGTGACGGAACTCGTGAGTGGGTGGAGTCCCTTGGAGAGAAAGTCGTGACCAAAGGTGTTGTTTTCGACTGGATGGGGCGCAAACTTTCATCCGAGAGTGATAACCACTTTGTAATAGAGTCCTTAGGGGACAGCCCTATGCGCATCGAATATGTGTATAAACCTAATGGTGGACTATATACAGGATATAATGTGGCATATGCTCTTATTGAGTCTGAACTTTGCGTGTGCATTGATTCGGATGATTATGTTCCAGATGACCTTGTGGAGAAAATTGCGAAACGATGGAATTCTCGTGACAAGAAGATTGACTATTGTGGTATTGTGGGACTTGATTATAATGTTGTAGACAAGAAACCCATTGGCGGTGAATTTGCCGAAGGCATATTTAGTGGGTATTATTTTGATGTTAAGAATGGTGGTGATACAAAGGAGGTTCTTAGAACAGATCTCCTAAGGGCTGTCTCTCCCATGATAGGTTTTGAAGGCGAGAAGGATTTTAACCCTTTCTATATGACATCTCAGGTATTGGATAAGTATCTAATATTGGTAGAAAATACAATTTTTTGTTGGGTAGAATATCAGATTGATTTAGATTCTATGTCACAAGCAATATTCAAGCAGTATAAGAGGTCTCCTAAGAGCTATGTAAAGTATCGCTTAAATGAGATGAAGCTTAGCAGATATTGCAATATCAAAGATCGCATTCGTATTTGTGTTCATTATGTTTCAGCTTGTATATTTGCTAAGGATGTGGATTGGCTTAAAAAAAGCCCGCTTAAGATAATTACATTGTTATCTTTACCTATCGGAATTGTGCTGAACTTTTACGTTCGTTATAAAGCAAAATGAAAATACTACATGTTATTACCTCTCTTCATATTGGGGGAGCAGAAAAATTATTGACGGAAATATGTCCTCTTTTGGTACAAAAAGGTCATGAGGTTGATGTACTTTCATTTAATGGAAAGGATACTTTCTTAAAAAAAACACTTGAAAACAATGGTATTAGAGTATTATATTTTTGTAAGAATGATTCATATTACGATTTCAGGTATGTATTTAAATTAATGAGAATAATCAGAAATTATGATGTAATACACACCCACTTAACAGCACCTCAGTTGTTTTGCGCTATAGCAAATGTATTTCATTCGAGACCATTAGTTACAACAGAGCATAATACTACAAATAGTAGAAGAGGCAATATATTATATTCACTTGTTGACGGATGGATGTATAGTCAATATCAGTCGATAATTTGTATTTCAGACAAGACAGAGGAAAACCTTAAAACGGCATTAAAAAATAGGTTTTCCAAATTATTGACTATTAATAATGGTATAAATGTTGAAAAATACAAAATAGCCGATAGACTAAATTTAAAAAATATTGACAACAATAAAGTAATTGTCACGATGGTAGCAGCTTTCCGTACACAAAAAGATCAAGAAACCCTCATTAACGCTATTAAATACTTGGATAGCTCTAATTATTTCTTATGGTTAGTCGGAGACGGAGAAAAACGTAATCATCTTGTAAATTATATCAAAGATCAAGGAGTAGAAGAGCAAGTTTTTCTTTGGGGTAACAGAGATGATGTGCCATCTATCCTTAAGACCTCCGATATCGTTGTAATGTCTTCTCATTGGGAGGGATTTGGTCTGGCGGCTGTTGAGGGTATGGCGGCGGGTAAGCCAGTTCTTGCAACTGATGTAGATGGTTTAGCACAAGTTGTAGGTGGTGCGGGTATCCTCTTTCCACACGAGGACTATAAGACACTTGCAAAGGAGATTCAACATCTCGCAGAAGACAAAAATTACTACAGTCGCATAGCCACCCAATGTTCCGAACGTGCCAAAGACTTCGACATTCAAAAGATGGTAGATGGGTATGAGGAAGTTTATAAAAAACTGATAAATGAAGATTAAGAGTTTGACAGATATCAAAAAGATAACAAGATGAACATTCTAATAATAGGTAAAAACAGCTATATCGGTAATCATATTGACGAGTGGCTGTCGAAATATGGGCATCAGGTACAGCAGCTTGATGTGTTGACGGATGAGTGGAAGAGGTTCGATTATTCTTCTTTCGATGCTATCGTGCATGTGGCAGGCATCGTGCATCGTCCAGATTGTAGAGATTGGGGGTTATATAAACGTGTGAATACGGATATGCCCCTGAGTATTGCCTCAATGTATAAGAGCGTAAGAGCAGAAAAGGGGCTCACGGGGCAGTATGTGTATTTTAGCACGATGGGGGTGTATGATGCAGGTAAAAAGTTAGAGCCTTCCATCGTAGATCATAATACTCCGATGTTGAAAGATAGTAATTCTATGTATGGCAAAAGTAAACTGATGGCGGAAGAGGAGTTGATAAAACTACAGGACAGGACGTTCTCTGTGGCTTATGTGCGTCCTCCAAGTGTGTATGGCAAGGGTTGTAGAGGTGGTTATATTACAGGTTTCACCAAGATGGCCCGTTTGTTACCGATGATACCGAAGGCCTATGAAAATACATGCCAGAGCTTTATCTATATTGATAATCTTTCGGAGTGTGTACGTATAATCGTTGAGAATGACCTTACTGGTAGCTTCTGTCCACAGGATGATGAGATACCATGTGCTTCTCGGTTACTGGAGGTTATTTGTAAGGGCATAGGCAAGAAACCTCGGAGATCGAGATTCTTGGGTCTATGCTTGTGCATAGGTAGCTTTATGCCTTGGGTGAGAAAAGCGTACGGTGGTATAGCTTATGCACGTGAGCTTTCTGATATTCCAGGATATGATTATGTGGTTGTACCCTTTGAGGAAGGTATGAAAAAAGCGGTTTGTTAGCTTATGGCTGACAGTTTAGACGAAAGAAAAATGTAAGAGAGGGGAGAGTTTAGTAAACTACGTGACTGAAAAAGGTAGTATTTCGCTTTGCACAACTACGAAATTTTAGACAAAGGATATATGAAGAAAAAAATAGCATTTGTAGTGGCTGTTCCTGGAACGGCACGTTCTTTTTTGAAAGACCACATGACACAGTTAGTACAACACTATGATGTACATCTACTGGCAAATTTTCAAAATGATAAGGAGAAAGATGAGTTCATACAAGTAGGAGTTAAATGCCTGTGTATTCCTATCAGACGGAAAATTTCTTTATGGAACGATCTGAAGGCTTTGCTGGCTATATATGAAATCTTCAAGCGTGAACGTTTTGATTGTGTTCACTCTGTCACACCCAAAGCGGCTCTACTGAATGCCATGGCTGGATGGTTAGCAAAAATACCTCACCGAATTCATATCTACACAGGACAGGTGTGGGCAACCCGTGAGGGCATCATGCGTACCTTGCTGAAAGGTATGGATAAAATACCGGCATGGCTCAATACGGATTTGTTAGTTGACGGTGTATCGCAGCGTAGGTTCCTTATTAAGGAAGGAGTATTAAAGGAAAGTAATAGCAAAGTATTGGCTAACGGTTCTATAGCTGGAGTACGTTTGGAGCGTTTTGTCATTTCTGAAGATGTACGCAAGCGTGAGCGTGTGAAGTTTAGATTTACAGATGAAGATGTGGTCTATATTTTCTTGGGTAGGTTGAATCATGATAAGGGTATAGGAGAATTATATGAAGCTTTTAGCAAGTTGGTAGAAGAATGCCCTCATGCCAAACTGTTGTTGTATGGTTCTGATGAAGAAAATTATGAGGCAAAGTCCACAAGATTCCCTGCGTTGCAACGTGATGAAAATTTCTTTTATCCGGGTATAACCCGTCAACCTTATGAAGCTTTGCAGGGTGGAGATGTATTTGTCCTTCCCACATGGAGAGAGGGGTTTGGTACAAGTGTATTGGAAGCTCAAGCCTTGGCTATGCCGGTAATTACCAGTGATGCATACGGAGTGATTGATGCTTCTGTGCCCAATGAGACCGGCCTTCGTTGTGGGGTTAATGACCCGGAGGGATTATATCACTGTATGAAGCTGTATTATGATACCCCGAAAATGCGTAAACAACATGGTTTGAATGGACGGAAGCGGGTGGAGGAGTTGTTCAATAACAATGTGGTGACAGCAGCTTGGTTGGAATATTATTGTGAGATATTGAGATAGCAGTAACACTCGTTGTACGGCTCTTGATAGTATTTTTCTCTTTTTTGCTTTGGTTTTATAATTTTGAAAAGCTAAATTGGTGGCTAAGAATACTTCTTTGATTTGCTCATACAAAGAAAAAAGACTCGCAAGATGAACAATTTTCGTCCTGTTAAATATATAGTGGATGTTTTTTAAGAAAACTCATCGGTAGCGAAATGGGTCATGCAGCACTTTTACCTGTGAATATTAAATAAAATAGCTCAATGTGGACTGTAATACCTGTAGGGGCATTATAGTCATACAGTGAGGGCTTACGTAAATTATGTATAAATATTTTTTTAAACGTATTATAGATCTTAGTATAGCTTTCGTTGCTCTAAGTGTATTGGTATTGCCTTTGATAATTGTAACTCTGTGGCTTCATTTCTCTAATAAAGGTGCCGGAGCATTCTTTTTTCAAGAACGTCCCGGAAAAGATGGTAAAATCTTTAAGATTGTCAAGTTCAAGACTATGACTGATGAGCGTGACGCTAATGGTAACTTGTTACCTGATGAAATGCGTTTGACAAAAGTCGGAAAATTTGTACGTTCAACTTCCATTGATGAACTTCCACAGTTTTGGAACGTATTGGTTGGGGATATGGCTTTGATAGGGCCTCGTCCACTATTACCAAGATATCTTCCGTGGTATACAGAAGAGGAGAAGCATAGACATGATGTCAGGCCTGGAATAACAGGTTATGCACAATGTCATGGTCGTAATGCTGTGACATGGGATGAAAAATTGGCGATGGATGTATGGTATGCAAATCATGTCTCACTGAATACAGATTTGAAGATTATATTTAAAACTATCAAATCGGTACTAAAAAGGGAATCTGTAGAGGTTGCCGGAGTAGAAGCATTAGATACATATAGAAAACGAAAGGGTAAATAACTTTTATATAATATGAAAAAGGCAATAGTTTTAGGTGCTACCGGTCAACTCGGATGTTATAGCGCACTTTCTCTTAGTGAAAATGGCTATGAAGTTATAGCTGTAGGGCGAAGAAATTCGGATGGAGGCTTTTATGCCACAAAAGGAATTGAGTTCATTGGTGGTTTTGATATAGCTAATGAAAAGTCATTTGAACTTCTGCCAAACAATTATTTTGATGTTGTGGTCAATATGGCAGGAACTATGCCTGCTCATGCTGATATGAATATGATGCCGTATGTTCAGAGTATTGTTGTTGGCACAGTCAATCTTTGCAATTGGATGAAGCAAAATGGCAGTAAACGAATTGTATTTAATACGACACCAAGCGATGTTGCTGAACATTGGGGAACAACGGAACCAATTGATGACGATGCTATTCGCTCATTTCCTAAAAACGGAAATGATCATGCTGTATATGCTATTTGTAAAAGAGCTGCTACTGATATTCTAGAACACATGAAGATTACCAATGGTTTTGAGCCTTGTGTATTTAGACATTTTATGGTATATGGTTGGCATCCGGATGCGTACTACTATCTCGATGGTGAAAAGAAAATGTTGCCATGGAGATATATGATTAGGCGCTGTATAAACGGGCAAGGTATAGATGTCTATGGTGATTCTTCACGTTTGAAAGAGTTATTATATATAAAGGACTTTGCCGCAGCTGTTGTTAGGGCGGCGGGAACACATATATGTGGTATTTTTAATCTGCCGGGATATAAACCATATTCTTTAGATGAGATGGTTGATGGAATTATGAAGACTTTTGCAACAGAGAGTGCAAAGAAGACACATAAGCCTGAAATGCCAGATACACCACAGATATTATTGTCTGGTAAAAAAAGTTTGGAGGTATTGGGATGGAAACCGCAGTGGACTTGGGAGGCTGCTTGTGATGATATGAAACAGGAACTTCTATCAAATCCTATAGAACTAATGTGGGGACCAATTGAGGAGGCGGATAAAATAAAGAATTGATGTACTTTATATGAACTTTGTACAATTAGACAAAATTGCAAGAAAATATGGTACACCTTACTATTTGATGGATGGTGGCGTATTTTTAGCTAATATTGAAGCTTTTCAGGCGGCTTTCAAACCAAGGTATAGCAGATTGGTTGTTGGTTATTCATTTAAGACTAATTATGTGCCTGCATTATGTAAGATAGCTAAGGAAGCAGGATGTTATGCCGAGGTTGTTTCTGAAATGGAGTATGTACTGGCAAAACGTATAGGTTTTGAGCATATTATATTTAATGGACCGATAAAAAAAGATTCTGTTCTAATTACAGCTTTAAAAGATAAGGCCGTAATAAACCTTGACTCTGCTTATGAATTGGATACAGTGTTGAAATATAAGTCGGAACATCCTGAAGAAGAAGTTTCGGTAGGGCTTCGACTTAATATAGATCTGACTGATAAGGATGGAGTATCAAAGCTTCAATGTGGTTTACGTATAGGGAGATTTGGCTTTTCACAGGCAATGCTGAAAGGAGTTGTCTCATTATTGCGTGATAATGATATCAAAATAGTATCGTTACATGGTCACACTTCGTCCTCTGATAGAGCTGTTGCAAACTATAACCTGATAGTGTTGCAAATGCTTCAAGTTTGTGAGTGTCTGGAATTAAATGATTTACAATATTTTGATGTTGGTGGTGGCTTCTTTGGTGCGGCAGCTAAAGGGATTGATGTAAGTAACAAGCCCAAGTACGAGAACTATGCCAACTGTATTTTGGATGCTTGTTTATCAAATGAGTGGTTTAAGCAAGTGCAGCCGACTATTGTGATAGAGCCTGGAGTATCTGTGGTAGCAAATGTGTTCAGTTATGTCTCAAAAATCTTTCAGGTGAAAGATATTGCGGGACAAAAGTTCTTGACGACGGATGGAACAGTTTTTGATGTTAAGCCTACACTTCATAGTAACAATTTACCTCATATATTCTATACAAAAGAATGTTGTAATGAAACCTATATTGCTAACCTAGTAGGTTCTACATGTATGGAGAAAGATGTGATTCTTAAGGAGGTGGAGGTTCCGGAAAGAATTGAATATGGTGATTATGTGAAAATTGATGGTGTGGGGGCATACACAATTGTACTTACACCGACTTTTATAAATTTCATATCTCCTATAATAGGTGTCACGGATAATGATGATAAAACCTTTATAGTGCGACGTCGACAGACAATTGACGATGTTGTAACTTTATATACACTATAGTTTATGAACATACTGTTTACTTGTGCAGGTCGTCGTCGTTACCTGCTAAAATACTTCAAGGAGGTGATTGGAGAGGATGGCAACATTGTTGCTACTGATATGCAGTTAAGTGCTCCCGCACTTACGGTTGCTGATATTAAGATTCAGGTGCCTCGTGTATATGCAGAAGATTATATACCCAAGACATTGGAGATATGTAAGGAACAAAAAATAGATATTCTTATATCGCTCAATGATTTGGAGTTACCCATTCTGTCAAAATGTAAGGCAGATTTCGAAGCATTGGGAGTGAAGGTTATTGTATCTGACCCTAGTGTGATAGATGTTTGTTTTGATAAATATAAAACTGCACATTTTATTGAAAGTCTTGGGCTAAGGACTCCGAAGACATATGTAGCTTATAACGAAGCGGTGGCTGCTATAAAGGCTGGTGAATTGAAGTTTCCTCTTATTCTTAAGCCTCGTTGGGGATCTGGTTCTATTGGCCTAGAGTTCGTTGATGACTTGGAGGAACTTGAGATGGTATATCAACTTGATCGTAAGAAGGTGATGAAATCTATTTTGGCTACTGCATCGGTAGATGATAACTTTTTGCTAATCCAGGAAGTCATCAAAGGCCCAGAATATGGCTTGGATATTGCAAATGACCTGAAAGGTGAATATCGCGGTGTATCTGTAAAGCAAAAGCTGGCTATGCGTAGTGGTGAAACCGATAAGGCTATCACAGTTGATAATGTCAAGATTCGTGAGATTGGTGCTACAATTGGTAAGGCTTTGAAACATATCGGTAATCTTGATTGTGACGTGCTGGAACGTGATGGTGAGTACTATGTACTAGAACTCAATCCCCGCTTTGGCGGTGGCTATCCTTTTTCACAGGAGGCTGGTGTGAATATGCCTAAGGCTATTGTTGCATGGGTGAAAGGTGAAGATGTTAACAATGAGATCTTTTTCCCAGAATATGGTAAGATGTTTTCAAAGTGTGATATTCTATTGAATGTAGGAGAGTGATTAAAGTTGTAAGGTGTAAACACTGTATAAGATTATGAGTTACATTCCTGAAAAAACAATTTACCTCTGCCTTGCTCACATGAGTGAGGAGGGGATTGAACAGAAATATGTAAAAGAAGCATTTGATACTAATTGGGTAGTACCTTTAGGACCAAATGTGAATGCGTTTGAGAATGATCTCAAGAACTTTGTCGGAGGAGAAAATGAGGTTGTGGCTTTGAGTGCCGGTACAGCCGCTGTACACCTTGCTCTTATCGGCTGCGGTGTGCAGCCAGGTGATGAAGTATTGGTGCAATCCTTCACTTTCTGCGCTTCTTCACATCCTATCACTTATCTTGGTGCAAAGCCGATATTTGTGGGATCGGAAAAAGAAACCTGGAATATGGATCCTGTACTGCTTGAAGAGGCTATCAAAGATCGCATTTCAAAAACCGGTAAAAAGCCTAAGGCTATTGTGCCTGTGGCTCTTTATGGTATGCCTTATGATTGCGAGAGCATTATGGAGATTGCCAATCGTTATGATATTCCTGTGGTAGAGGATGCAGCTGAGGGATTCGGCTCCAAATTCGGTGGTAAGGTGCTGGGCACTTTCGGTTGTTTCGGTGTACTTTCTTTCAATGGTAACAAGATGATTACTACATCGGGTGGTGGCGCCTTAATCTGCCGGAATGCAGAGGATAAGAATACCATTATGTGGTATGCGACCCAAGCTCGGGATGCTTATCCTTACTATCAGCATACTGCGATCGGTTATAATTACCGCATGAGTAATGTCTGTGCCGGTATAGGTCGCGGTCAGATGACCGTTGCTGATGCCCATATTGCTCATCATAAGCATGTGCAGGCACTTTATGAAGAATTGTTGGCGGATGTGGAGGGTGTGCATATTCACAAGCAACCTGCTGATTCCCGCTATGATTCTAATTTCTGGCTTTGTACTGCTATCATCGATCCGGAAGTGAAGGTGGTAGGGCAGGAGAATGCCTATAAGGAAGTTATCAAGACTGCTGTGGGTGGTGCTGCCGGTGTGATTAAAGCTGTAGATAGTGCTACTACTGACTGTCAGCCGAATGAGAATGTGGAAGCATTACGTATATTCATGCTATCTAAGAGGATAGAATGCAGGCCTGTCTGGAAGCCGATGCATAAGCAGCCGGTTTATGCAGATGCTCCTTTCTATACTAACGGGGTGGAAGAGGATATTTTCAAGGTAGGATTTTGTCTACCTGCGGGGCCTTATGTGACGGATGATGATGTGCGTTATATTGTGGAATCAATCAAAGGAGCGATTGTAAGGTAATGTATAATTAATTGGAATTAACAATTTAAACAATTAAGCTGATAAAAACGAATGGCTGACAATGAAATTCTTTGTCAGCCATTCGTTTTTATCAGCTTATATTTGCAAATACTCTTTCACCGCATCAAAGCATGGACATCCTTTCATGGGATTCAAATCATGATGTCCCACAATCAATGCTTTCGGAAACTGTCTTCTCAACTCTCTCAACAAAGCAAGCAAAGCCCCTTTCTGCTCCAATGTGCGCGTATCCTTCGGCTTTCCGTCCGCATCCAGTCCGCCTTCATAACAAGCACCTATCGAGTGGGCATTATGATTCCGGCAATGTGCCCCGACCTCTTCAAGCGATCGTCCTCTGTGGATTTCTCCGTCCCGTGTGATATAGAAATGATACCCGATGTCGCGGAACCCACGATGGCGGATATGGTCCAGACGACAGGCTTCCGCCGAAAGGGATTTCCCCTCCGGCGTAGCACTGCAATGAATGATAATCAGTGTGATCGTTCTCATCGGCCTACATACAGCTTTGTATTCCGAACACTCCTCCGATAGCGGTGGCTACAGTGATAATGATTTTGAGAACTAGGCCCCATACGGAGCGGCGTGATGATGAATTGCTCATAAAACTACATTTTTAGTGATAAAATAATAAGAATTTAAAGGTAAGTCCTTCATTATAAAGAAGGACTTACACATAGATCGTGACAAGAGATTACTCTGCCGGGTCGGGAGCTTCTCCTCCGTTATCATCCGGGTTTGTATCCGGTGTATTGCCCGAATCGGAACCGCCACCGGAAGCGGTAGGTTTCTGATACTCCGCCTGCTGCTTCAGCTGGCTGTCGAGCTTCAGATTGGTAGTAGACAGATTACCGGTGGCACGGGCTCTGAGGCGCATCCCGGTGATATTCTTCTCCAATGAGAATTCTTCCAGCGTTTCGGCAGCTTTGCTGCGTATACCCACACCGAAGATGGCAAGGTCATCGATTTTCACACTCTTGCCGTCGAGCAATAACTCCTTGATGCAATCCACCATGTCGGTGAACACACCTTTGATGACACCACCGGAATACGGAGAATTGTGCTTCGACATGTGTTCGGCAAGTTTGCCGAGGTCATACGTCTCATCGCTTACCGCACGGGCGAACCACTTACCCGCATTCACACCTTTCTTCTGCTGGTTCTGATAAATTTTGTAACGAATCATAAAACAATAAATTAAAGGGTTAAACATTGTGCCGCAGGGATTATTTTCCCTTTTGACGATACAAAGATAACACCTCGAAACTCCGGATAATCAGTAAAGTACGGTTACGGCCATGCTTTGTCTGTTATGTGCAATTATGGTCGGTTATTCAACGGAAAAACGTTGGCTATGTAGAAATATTTTGTTACTTTTGTGACAGTAAATCAGAAACTTATCCATCATGAAAGAATTCAAGATACGTGCGTATGGCCGTATGGAACTGGCGCAACTCTATTCCCCTGAACTAACCGGCATTGCCGCTTACCGGAAGATGAAGAAATGGATCCTGCGGTGTCCCGGACTTCTGCAACGCCTGTACGATTTAGGTTATCAACCGGAACATCGCTCTTATACACCGCTGGAAGTGCGGGTGATTGTGGATGCTTTGGGAGAGCCTTGATAGAGCAGTGCTTTACATAGGCTAAAGCAGTGCTTTACGACCTCTAAAGCTATGCTTTAGGACTTATAAAGCACTGCGTCTGCCTGACGGTGGGTGTAGCGGGGGTAATGCGCCTATCGGGTGCGGCGGATACGGCGGGTACAATGGGTACACTTTTCCGGGCCTCCCTTACACACGCACACGTGCGCGCGTATAAGTTCCTTTACCGTCCACATTGACAAGCACTCCTTTTTTCGTCAATCGTTTCAACCAGGTGATGGCGGTATTTGCTTTGACTCCCATGTCGACAGCCTGTTCCACCAACTGTGCGCGGGTAAACTCTTCACCCAACTGCTCGAAGAGGAAATCACGGTCGGCATTAGACCGGTGGCTGGTTTCTACGGCAGGAAGGAAAGACAGAATGTGCGTGGCATGACAGTAGAGAGGTTCCGCAAGTGCAAGCACAGCCTTGAAGTCCTCCGGAGTAATGGTGACGTTCCAACGGGGGATGATACCGTCATTGATGTTGTCGGTAGGAATCTCCTTGTCCGGAGTAAAGGTGGGAACAGGGGATGCCTTGAGTTGATAGGGTTTCGGATTTTCGAGGACGCGCAATACGGCTACTTCCGCCATGATACGACATAGGTTGACAGCCAGGCGGGCTACGAAACTGTACATTTCCTTGCCGTTAGCTATGCTCGAACGGGTGAACAGGTGGGAGAAGAGCGCGTCGAATTCCTCTTTCTGCTCCATCGTGAGCCGGAGTGTGTGAATCCCATGTGCTTTTATGATGTCCAGTTTCTCTTTCCATTCCAATCCCATGACGGTAAATATCTCTTCCAAATCTATCTTGTCCTCTGTAAACTGGCTTACCCATTTCCAGATGCCATGCAGGTAGTAGTACATTTGGCGGGAGAAAGAACCGTCTTCCGTCGTCGGAATAAAGGTCTTGACCTGTGACGGAGTTCCGGAAATCAGGACGGAAAGAAAGCTCTTTTTCACTTCCCGGTATTCCTGCTCCGTACGTCGGTTGTAGGACAGACGGTCGTGGTCGAACGCTTTGCGGAGCGTGTCACTCCAATGGCCGTAATCCGAGCCTATGGCGGTGGAGAGGGTATCCGCTTCGGCCTCACAGATAAGTCCTGTCCCTTCGGAATCCATGATGTTCTGCAGGATACCCGTACCGGTGTTATTGCCGGAAATGAGAAACATCCTGTTGGCGGGCATTTGCGGAGCTTCCATCTTTGCACGTTCTTTGCCCATCGCTTCGTAAGCCGCTTTCTCTTTTTTATACACTTTCATCTGTGCGGCAACTTCCGCACGGATCTGGTCGTGGAGGGGTTCTACGAGTAGCCGGATATAGGAAAGGATGCTTTTGCCGGAGGCGGAAGGAGCGATGATGAAACATTGCATACAGGGATACTGGTATTTGCCGCCGTAAGAACAACGCACGTGCCGTTCCATACAGGAACCTAAAGCTGTCAATGCTCCCAACAGCATGATGTCATGTTGTGCCGTAGTGTTGCCGTAATTTATGATGCGTTGCAGAAACTCCGGCCAGTCGGCTCCGGGGAAGGTGGGGAGCGGGTGCTGCGGTTCACTGCCGGGCAATAGTTCTTCTTCTTCTCCTCCTTCTCCGGAAGTTCCGTTGTTTTGTACCTTATTACGCGCGCACGTGTGTGTGGAAAAAAGGCGGGGTGCATTTACTGTACCTTTTGTACCTGCGGAGCTGTTCATAACTTCGTCTTTGGAGATGGTTACTCCTGCTGTTTCGGCGAGATGGAATACTGTACCCAGATGCACGTCCCCGTGTTTCGTGGTGAGCGCGTTGGAGAATACCCGTTCGGCGTGTTCGCGTTGATACTTGGCGGACAACCGGCAGATGCGGTGAAAATAGTCCCGTCCGGCTTCACCGCAGTCTGTTGCGATGGCAAAGGCCAGTTGTACATATTCGATGTAAGTGGGGGCAATGTCTGCCCCTGCCGTCTCGACAGCTTCGACAAGACGGTGTAAAGATTCGATTTCATCCATTTTTTTTGAGGATTGATTATAAATTATGTTAGATAGTTCTGAACAGTGCTTCCGGGTCGTGGCTCAGGAAACAGGCCCTTACCAGGTCTTTTCCCGAACCGTCTACGCCTTTGGCGGTTGCCGTGGCGGAGTTGTCCGTTTCCGGACCGTACGCCATTTCGACATATTGCATTGCTTTGTCTGTGCTTTCTGTAATATTCCGTACCTCGTCTGTCGGATGTGGCATTCCGGCGGGTATGAAGGCTTTCACACCCCGTCCGCTCGGGCTGATATAGACAAGCACGGGGCGGAGGAAGGGATCGTCAAACAGGGTACGGCGCATTCCGACGGCTTCTTCATAGGAGTCGAGGTGGTCTACGTCTATCACTATCAGTCGTGAGGGGGATACGAAACACTTGCCGGAGCGACGGGTGAATGTGCCGCAGGGAGTCACGTAGGGCAGGAGTGTGGCTTTTGCCGTCCGTATGTCCGGGGTGTTGCGTACTTGCTCGGTCAGGAGCCTGAGGTTTTCGTTGCAGGTAATCATCTGGAAAACCTGTTCGACGGAGACTTCACAGAAGGGGAGAAGTGTGGCGGGAGTGACTATTCGTCCCTGTTCGTCTCTGAGAGGGGCGATGGGAGGCATGAAATAGGACATTCTGTAATTGTTTGACATATTATATTGTTGTAATGAGTTTTAATATCTACCTTTGCGGAGAAATATAAATGTGCTTTATAATATGGCGTAAAATTAATAAATACAAAATAAACCTCATCCCGACATGTCGGGATGAAAGTGAAAATAATTAACTATATCGGTGTATATTTAACATTAAACAAGAATGAAAAAGGACAAAATCTGTTGTGCGGCTTTAGGAACTTACATTGTAGAGTTGCAGAACCGTGTGAAATTGAGAAATGTGGATGTATGTAAGGCACTATCCATCGGGCACTCCGTCTATAATGATTTAAAAAAGGGGTAGATAGCAAATCGAGTAATTACACGAAAGTGATCATATTCTTGCTTGATCACCTCAGTAAGGAGGAAGCCGAAGCGGACTGGGATAGAGGGAAGTTGCTGTATCTGAAGTACAGGGAGAAAAAAGAGAGGGAGAGAGGAGAACGGTGAAACGATAATGGAGGAAGTAAAGGCAGGCGGGAAAAAGTTTCCTTCCTGCCTGCTTTTTGAACGGATATTTTTTGTAGCTTTGTGAAAAATATGATTGATATGGAAGCTTTGCAAAGATTATACCCTATAGGGATACAGACTTTTTCTGAAATTCGTGAGAAGAATTACCTTTATATCGATAAGACGGAATACGTTTATCGCATGACTCATTTTGCGAAATATGTGTTTCTGAGCCGTCCTCGCCGTTTTGGCAAGTCTTTGCTTGCTTCTACTTTGCATAGTTATTTCTCGGGTCGTAAGGATCTGTTCCAAGGGTTGGTTATGGAGAGGTTGGAGAAAGAGTGGACAGAGTATCCGGTTCTTCATTTTGATATGAGCATGGCGAAGCATGTAGATAAGGAGCGTTTGGAACGTTTGCTTGACTTTATGCTTTCAGACTATGAGCGGACCTTCGACCTCGATACAACTGCCGGTGATGCTAATCTACGATTAACCCGTCTTATCAAGTGTGCTTATGAAAAGACAGGAAAAAAGGTTGTAGTTCTTATAGACGAATACGATGCTCCTTTGCTCGATGTGGTACATGAAAAGGAAAATCTAGGCGTATTACGTAATATCATGCGTAACTTCTATAGTCCCTTGAAGGCTTGTGATCCTTA
>ENA-ORNR01000178-ORNR01000178.1-human-gut-metagenome-genome-assembly--contig:-NODE-178-length-60075-cov-5.798417_pt1 | contig 60075 bp, 52 predicted proteins | sample MGYA00242114_ERZ509020 | MGnify/ENA primary metagenome ERZ509020 (study PRJEB26280, sample SAMEA2338758) | human gut metagenome | biome: human gut; feature: human-associated habitat; material: faeces...
GTCTGCTCCACACCGCCCAGAATGGCCTGCACCTGCTCCCGCTGTTCCGGCGTCAGGGCATCCTCTGCCAGCAGCTCCGCGTTGCCCTCCACGATGGTCAACGGCGTTTTCAGCTTGTGGGAAAGCTGCAAAATCTGCTCCCGCTGCTGCTGCTCCTGCCGCTCTGCCCCAGACCGGTGCAAACTGGCTGGCGGTGGTGGGCACTGCCCTCAGCGGCCTGTTCCTGCTGGCCGCAGGCTTTGTGCTGGACCGCAAGAACCGCCGCATGAACTAAAGCCATCCCCGCCTGCCGTGTGGTTCCGCAAGCAGCACGGCAGTTCGATACCCTTTCATAACAGAACCCCCTCGGGCCCGATGACCCAAGGGGGTTCTGCTTTTTTCAGGGTTTTACTTGCCCGCCAGCAGAATGGCCAGCACGGCTTTCTGCACATGCAGGCGGTTTTCTGCCTGGTCAAACACTTTGGACTGCGGCCCTTCCAGCACTTCCTCGGTAATTTCCTCGCCGCGGTGTGCAGGCAGGCAGTGCAGAACCATAGCGTCCGGGCGTGCCACGCTCAGCAGTTCTTTGTTAATCTGGTAATCGCCAAGTGCTTCCTGACGGATGCTTTGTTCGGCTTCCTGTCCCATACTTGCCCAAACATCTGTGTAAAGAACGTCTGCGCCTTTGGCAGCACGGAACAAATCTTCATCAACTTCAATAGTGCAGCCGGTAAGTGCAGCATCTTCCTGCGCGGTTCTCACAATTTCCGGGTCAGGCTGGTAGCCTTTCGGCGATGCGCAAACCATATTCATGCCCACTTTGGCGCAGGCATACATCAGCGAATGTGCCATATTGTTGCCGTCGCCAACATAAACCAGCTTACGGCCTTTTAATATTTCCTTATGTTCCATAATGGTGAACATATCGGTCAAAGCCTGGCAGGGATGCAGCAAATCGGTCAGTCCGTTAATAACCGGCACGGCAGCGTATTTGGCAAGTTCAATAACAGAATCATGCGAGAAAGTGCGAATCATAATGCCGTCAACAAAACGGGAAAGCACCCTTGCCGTATCGCGCACCGGCTCGCCGCGGCCAATCTGCGAAGCGGAATCATTAAGATAAATAGGATGTCCGCCAAGCTGATAGAACCCGGTTTCAAAAGAAACCCTTGTTCTTGTAGAAGCTTTTGAAAAAATCATGGCCAGAGTTTTTCCTTCCAGATATCTGTGCGGCTCCCCTCTTTTTTGTTTGCGTTTTAATTTTTTGGCAACGTCCAAAATTGTGGCTACTTCACCAACAGACAAATCATGAATAGAAATTAAATCTTTGTTTCTTAAACCCATTTTATACCCTCACCAACCGATTAAAATTCTGCCAGGGCTGCGTCAAGAGCAGCAACAGCCGTGTCTATTTCCTTTTCCGTTACAATAAGCGGAGGAACAAGGCGTATTACATTGCCGGCAGTGCAGTTAACGATAACATGGTCTTTAAGGCAGTGTTCCACAACTGCTCCGCCTGATTTGCAGAGTTCCATGCCCAAAATCAGGCCGCGTCCGCGTACTTCAGTAACTTTTTCCGGGTATTTTGCCTTAAGCTCCTGCAATTTGCCCATAAAGTATTTGCCTTTTTCTGCCGCAGCCTCAACAAGCCCTTCTTCCTTAATGGTTGTAAGAGCCGCTTCAATAGCCGCGCAGGCCAGCGCATTGCCGCCGAAGGTTCCGCCGTGGTCGCCCGGTTTAAATACATGCGCCAGTTTTTCATCAACGCAGAAGCCGCCTGTCGGGAAGCCGCCGCCAATGCCTTTGGCAAAAGTAAGCACATCCGGTTTAATGCCGGTATGCATATAGGCAAACCACTGGCCGGTTCTGCCGACGCCGGACTGAATTTCATCAAAAATCAGCAGTGCGTCATATTTATCGCACAAAGCGCGCGCGCCCTGCAAATATTCGTCACTGGGCACATGCACGCCGCCTTCGCCCTGAATAGGCTCAAGCATTACGCAGCATACATCTTCGTCCATTACTTCTTTCAGCGCTTCAAGGTCGCCGTAAGGAACATAGTCAAAACCTGCCGGCAGCGGTTCGTACCCCTGCTGGTATTTAGGCTGGCCGGTTGCCGTTACCGTCATCATGGTGCGCCCATGGAAGGAATGAACGGCTGTAATAATGCGGTATTTGCCGTCGTTTTTGCTGTGGCCGTATTTGCGCGCCAGTTTAATTGCGCCTTCGTTGGCTTCCGCACCGCAGTTGGCTAAAAACACACGGTCAAACCCGGTTGCTTCGCTGATAAGTTTAACTGCGCGTGCCTGCACGTCCGTATAAAATACGTTGGAGCAATGCATAATTTTACCGGCCTGTTCGCTGATTGCCTTAACAAGCGCCGGATGGGCATAACCTAAAGAATTAACGGCAATACCTGCCAGAAAGTCGAGATAGCCTTCGCCGTCGGCGTCATAAACCATGCAGCCCTTGCCATGAGTAAGCGCCAGCGGATAACGGCCGAATACCGGAAGGTAATATTTATCTGTCTGTTCTCTGATTTCTATATTATTCACCTTTTTGCCCCCTCAGAAAAAATTATAAAGTTTTTACAACCTCGGTGCCTACGCCTTCATCACTGAATACTTCCATCAAAATGCTGTGTTCGGCACGGCCGTCAATAATCTGTGCTTTCTTGGCGCCGCCGCTGAGTGCGGTAATGCAGGCTTTAACTTTCGGAATCATGCCGCCGTCGATATTGCCTTTAATGATAAGTTCCTGTGCTTTTTCAAAAGTCATAGTGGAAAGGAAGGTGCTTTCATCGCGGTAATCGGCATAAATGCCTTTTACGTCGGTAAGTACCAGAAGTTTTTCTGCTTTTAATGCGCCTGCAATTTCACCGGCAACGCTGTCTGCATTGATGTTGTAGGTTTCACCGGTTGCGCCAACGCCAGTCGGTGCAATAACGGGAATAAAGTCGTTATCCAGAAGTACGTTTAAAAGTTCGGTGTTAATGTGTTCAACAGTGCCTACATAACCAATGTCAACCAGGTTTACTTCGCCGTTTTCATAAACATCGGCAAGATGTTTTCTTGCCTGAATGAGGTTATCGTCCTTGCCGTTAAGGCCTACTGCTTTGCCGCCCAAACGGTTTAAACGGCCAACAAGGTCAGTGTTAATTTTGCCAACCAGAGCCATTTCCGTAATGCCTACCGATTCTTCATCAGTTACACGCAGGCCGCCTACAAACTGGGTCTTTTTGCCGGCCTTAACCATCTGCGCGGTAATTTCCGGGCCGCCGCCGTGAACAACAATCGGGCGCAGACCTGCACATTTCAGGAAAATAATATCCTGCAGAACTTTATTTTTAATTTCATCATTCAGCATAGCATTGCCGCCATATTTTACAACAACGGTCTTGCCTTTAAAATCTCTCAGGTACGGAAGTGCTTCCACCAAAATTTTAATTTCTTCGTTACGTAACATTGATTATTCCTCCTGTAATCCGGCAAAAGCCGTTAATAAAATGTTGTTTAATATCAGGTGTGGTATTCACCGTTTATTTTAACATATTCATAGCTGAAATCACATGTCCAGACGGTAGCTTCTTCTTGGCCTGCGCCAAGGTCTATTTTCATGCTGATGTCGTGCTGTTCCATAATGTCTTTCAGTCTTTCAAGCGGAACATTACAGTTCATGCCGTTTTCCACGAGCCTTACGCCGCCGATTTCAAGATTAACCTTATCAGGCTCCATCTGCGCGCCGCTGTAACCGGCTGCACAAACAATGCGTCCCCAGTTGGGGTCTTTGCCGAAAAAAGCCGTCTTTACAAGCGGGGATTTGGCAATGGCCATAGCAGCAGTTTTTGCTTCTGCCCAGGTTGCGGCACCGGCAACGTTTACTTCCAAAAATTTGGTAGCGCCTTCGCCGTCGCGCGCAATCATTTTGGCAAGTTCCTGCGTACATGCCAGCAAGGCTTCAAAAAATGCTGGGTAATCCGGATGTTCTTCGCTTACAATAATTTCGTTTTCGGCAAGGCCGTTAGCCAGTACAATCATACTGTCATTGGTGCTTGTATCGCCGTCAACAACAACCATATTAAAGGATTTATCGGCAGCAGCCTTAACCGCACGTTTTAAAACATCCGGCGCAACGGCAGCATCGGTAGTTAAAAAGGTAAGCATAGTTGCCATATTGGGGTGAATCATGCCGGCGCCTTTGGCTATACCGGCAATTTTAACAGTTTTTCCGCCTAATTCAAACTCATAAGCCGCATGCTTGATAAAAGTATCAGTTGTCTGGATTGCCATGGCGCAGCTTTCGCCGCCGGTTTCGTCCATAGCGTCAACAGCGTCGGCAATGCTTTTTGCCAGTTTATCCATCGGCATAAAATGCCCGATAACGCCGGTGCTGCAAACATAAACAGCGTCGTTTTCAACGCCTAAAAGTTCTGCCGTCTGTGCCTGCATTGCTTCAGCGTCTTTTAAGCCCTGTTCGCCGGTGCAGGCGTTAGCGCAGCCGCTGTTTACCACAATAGCCTGTGCATAAGATTTTGCGGCAACTTTGCGGCTTACCAATACAGGTGCCGCGCACATTTTATTCTGCGTAAACACGGCGCCGGTTGCTGCCGGCACTGTGCTGTAAATAACGGCTACATCATGGTTGCCGCTTGCTTTAATACCGGCTTTAACACCGGCTGCCAAAAAGCCCTGCGGCGTTGTAACCCAACCGTCAATCTTTTTCATTAGCCAACCTCCTTAAGGATATACGGGCAGCTGACGCAGCCCGATTGTTTCATCAAGGCCAAACATTACATTCATATTCTGCACGGCCTGCCCGGCAGCACCTTTTACAAGGTTATCAAGCGCACTCATTACAATCACTCTGCCGGTGCGCGCATCCGTCTGCCAGCCTATATCGACATAATTGGAAGCCCTGATATTTTTAATTTCGGGGCATGCTCCTTTGCCTAAAAGGCGGATAAAAAATTCGCCGCCGTACATTTCTTCAAAAGCATTTTCAATATCGGCATCCGTAACGCCCGGTTTCAGCATAGCGTAGCAGGTTGCCAAAATGCCGCGGTCAACCGGCAGAAGGTGCGGAGTGAACTGAATTACAACATCTTCGCCCGCAAATTCAGAATAAATCTGCTCAATCTCAGGGGTATGCCTGTGCGTTGCCACGCCGTAAGCGTGGAAATTTTCGTTGACAGAGCAGTACAGGCTGCCAAGTTTAAGCCCGCGCCCGGCTCCTGTTGTGCCGGACTTGGCATCAACAACAATGCCCTTTGTTTCAATTAACCCTGCTTTCAGCAGAGGCACCAGAGCCAGAATGCTGCAGGTTGTATAACATCCGGGGTTTGCCACCAGTTCAGCACCGGCAACATCTTTGCGGTACAATTCCGTTAACCCGTAAACAGCCTTTGCTTCAGGGTCAGCATGCGGAACTTTATACCATTTTTCAAACACCTTTACATCCCTGAAACGGTAATCACCGCCAAGGTCAATTATTTTAACGCCGCTGCCGCGCAGCATTTTGCCAATCTTCATGGCATGCCCGTGCGGAAGCGCGATAAATATTACATCACTGCCTTTTGCAATTTTTTCCAGCTCATTCATGGAAATAAGCTGTTTGTCTATTCTTCCGCGCAAATGCGGATACATTGCGGCTATATCTTCACCGGTACTGCTTTCAGAAGTAATATAAGCCAGTTCTGCCTGCGGATGCCCGTCCAGAAGCCTTAAAAGCTCAGCACCTGCAAACCCGGTTGCACCGATAACACTTGCTCTCATACCGAACCTCCCTTGAATTTATGATTTTATAATTATACAACTATTGTGTATAATTAATCAATAGTATTTTTAATTTTTTTCGCAGCTGTTTCCAGTTTTTGCAAAAAGAAAATACTATGCCATTATCATGTATATTGTACTACTTTAGTATCCCTTTTTCAAAATTTTTTCGGTAAAAAATAAAAATAAAATTTAAATTTTACCTTGGCGCAATTTTTGGTACAATATTATATAAGAAAACAGGTGAGGTATTATGGGAAAAATCATTAAACTATTAATTATACTGGCAGCTCTAACAGGTCTTTTTATGTACTACCCCAATATAGCAGGCTACGAAACAGACCCGCAGCCGGCGCAGCAGGCAGAAACAGCACAAATGCAGGAGCAGACAAACCCTGTCAGCGAATATCAGCAGACAGAAAGCACGCTGATGACAATTTTGCCCTATCTGCCTGATCGTGACACCTGGCCAGACCCGCTGCAAAAAATGTTTATGCTCTTTACCATTGAAAATACGGTTAAGGAACGTACTGCCGGTATGGAATGGACTGCACTGCCCGATATACCGACGGCTATGCAGCAGGCACTGGTAGCCATAGAGGATCACGATTTTTACCGCCATGGTGCCGTTGATATGGGCGGCATACTGCGTGCAACTTTCGTAAATATTTCTGCCGGCGAAATTGTGCAGGGCGGCAGCACGCTTACGCAGCAGCTTGCCAAAAATATGTTTTTAAGCCAGGAACAAACCATGAGCCGCAAAGTTTATGAGGTAATGTTCTCGCTGATGCTGGAAGACAAATTCAGCAAAGACCAGATTCTGGAAATGTATTTTAACACTACCTACTTCGGCAACGGAGCAACCGGCATCACTGCCGCTGCACGAAGTTACTTCGGCAAAACGCCTGCCGAAATGAACCTTGCCGAATGTGCGGTTATTGCTTCGCTGCCGTACGCACCGTCCGCGCTTAACCCGTATGAAAATCCTGAAGGCTGCAAAAAACGTCAGCATTTAGTGCTTGATACCATGGTTAAACGCGGCTTTATCGGCGAAACAGTTGCCAACGCCGCCAAAGAGAAAACTATCTATCTGGCAGACGGAACAACACTATAAGTAAAAAGCGCGTTTGCATTTTAGCAAACGCGCTTAATTTTTTTATTTTCCATTCACGATAAGCGATACCGAAGGTTGGCTTTGATAATGTTTTAAAACAAAAGGGAGCAAAAGCCCCTTTTGTTTTTTAGTTTTAATTAAAAGCTGTATCTTACGCCAACATTCCACTGCCACGGAGTTGCAATGTCGCCGCCGTAAGTTTTTTCTACATCCATGTAAAGATGCGTTGCGTCGCTGAGGTTAATGTTGGTGCCTACACCAACTTCCCACCAGCCGCCGCCAAGGTCTTGTTCAAAGCCTCTGATTACGCCGTTTTTGCTGAAAGTCATATCGGTTTCGCCGTCAAAATCATACAGGTAAGAAGCACGCACATAAGCATTGCCCTGTTTAAAGTCCTTGCCAAGTGCAAAGCCTACGCGGCCTACAAGGCTGTCCATACCGTCCTGACGTACAGATACGCCGTTATCGGTGGTGTAATTTGCACTGCCGATTTTACCGTAGGTCAGTTCAACCTGCGGCTCAATCCACATGCCGTTATCCTGCGTAAAGCGTTTACCGTATTCAGCGCTTACGCTGTAACCGTTGGTATCATAATCGCCGCTACCTGCGCCGCCGTTAACGTCAAAGTCATGGTCAAGTCGTGCATATTTGGCAATCAAATCAATAAAGCTGCCGTCATCATTCAGATAGCTGCCGTACACAGCAAAGCCGGTGTGTTTGTTTTCACCGCTGCCGCCGTTAAAGCTGCTTTCACCTTCGGTGTAGCTTAACGCAGCACCAACAGTCCAGTTGGGGTTAGTGCTCAGTTTTTCATCATAACCTAATTGATAGGTGTTGTACTGGTTTTTAATGCTTTCGTAAGTACCTTCGCCGCGTACCATACGAGCCCAAATGCCGTGTTCGCCTTTGCTGTCACGCAGTTCGCCAAGGCGTTTGTTCATGTCGTTGTTTTCGGCACGCCATGCCATTAAGGCGATATTAGCCATATTGCTGATTGCATTGTTGGAGGTATTAACTTTTTCATTAACGGTATTGGCAAGCAGATTGCCGCCTTTGTCAACTTCTGCCGTAATTGCACCAGCAACGGCAGTTTCAGCTACATATAAATCAGTAGCGGCAGATTTGCCTGCTCCGGTTGCAGTGTTATCTACAACCTGATTTGCAAGATTTTGCAGGCTTTCATTAACATTGTTTTGTACAAGTTGTTCAGCATAATTGCCTGTTGCAGAAACGGTTAAAGCAGTATTTTCAGCTTTAGATTCAGTAATAGAAAGTTTATTATCAGCACTTGCTACGTTAACATTAAGACTTTCACCAGAAAGATTTTCAATTTTTAACTCCTGATCTTTCATATTATTTAAATTAATAATGCCATCATTAGCAGTTAAATTATTAACTGCAATTGCAGTTGTACCAGAAGTTTCTCCATCAGACTCATTAACATATTCAGGATTCCATTGAGCGCCATCAGCAACAACTAAATCCATCCCACTTACTTCTGCTTTTTCTTCATCAGGTATAGAACCGCTGCCCCAAGATACAACAGCATTACCGTTCCAATATGAATCTGCACCGGTTAAATTTACTATTACATCAGCATCTACTTTTGTTCCGGAAGTTTTCTTATCATAGTTAAAATTAATATCACCATTTAATTTTGTTGTTTTGCTTCCATCTTCATTAATTTTTACAACCGCACCACCACGAGCAATTATTGCATTATCACCATAAACTTCTAAATTACTGTTAATATTGATAATTCCTTGAGACATTGCAACAATAGCATTACCTTCTCCTTTGGCATTCTCACCAACGCTTACGTTAATATATGTATTATCAGCATTAATATTAACAGTTGCTAACTCATTAGGTGATGTTGATGTACTATTTTGAGCGTAAACGCCGTATATCCAACCACTTTTAGAATAGCCAGTAATTTTTAACAAATTACCATTAACATTAATTTTACCACCTTGAATATTCTCGTTATCTACTTTACCAGAAGCCCATAATCCAACTGATATATCCGGACTATCTCCTTCATAATTATCTACAACATTTACAGAAACTATCTCAGTTTTATTATTACCTAAATTTATAACAGCCCTTTCTGCATCTTTGTTTGTATATGCAGCCCTTACACCAACACTGCCTTTTCCCCACGAATTATTATCTTCTTTTATATCAATAAGAATTTCATTACCAGAATAATCACTTATCCCACTAGTATCGCGAATAATACCATAATCATAAGCACCATTTACATTAATATTATTAGATGATGATTGATTAGAAATTCCAGCACTCGCTTCTACAATTCCATACGGCGTTGCCAAAAGTAAACCCAACATAATTTTTGCCGCTAATTTTTTACCCTTCATATATAAAGCCTCCTTTTTAATTTACGCCAATCATTTTATATAAAACAATTTTTGGCGTTACTAAAATTATACCATACCTTTACCCCCCCCCGCAAGACATATCGATTAGCGTAAGTCTTACTTTTACTGGTCTTGGGGAAACTTTTTTCCTACCGGTAGTTTATGGTTAGCCTACTACGTTACGGTAATTTAAAGTTTTGCGTCAGTATTGGGTAAAACTTTCATCTTAAAATTTTACAAACTACCCTTCTTACTAAATGCTGATTCCTGAACAATGGGCACAAAAAAAGCAGCTGTCACACAGCTGCTTTTTTAACTTGCTATTTACTTACGAATTTAAACAAAAAAATAACGCCTGCTATGGTTAGTAAAAACCATAAACAGGCGTTAAAAATTTTACGCAGTAATATTGCGTAACGGACTTAATTAAGTTTAAAAGGAATCATTCTATGAGTGATTCCTTTTTTTATTTTACTGTTCGCTGAACTGGTCTTTGCCTACGCCGCAAAGGGGGCAAACCCAGTCTTCCGGTACATCTTCCCAAGCGGTGCCTGCTGCAACGCCGTTATCAGGGTCACCTACTTCGGGGTCATAAATGTAACCGCAGATATTGCATACCCATTTTGCCATAAATTCCATCTCCTTTTATTTCATTTTTAATCTTTTCAAGCCGTTACTGCTTATGTGCCTATTATAGCACACTTTATTCTAAAAGAAAATAATTATTGAAAATGTTTCAATTTTTTAACACTTCGGCTTTTTCCGGCAAATCCATCCGGAAAAAGTCATATATTTTCTGTGCCGCAGGATAATTCATGCTTTCCGTATCCGCAAGTTCTTCCACGCTGGCCGCTTTAATGGCATCAATAGACTTAAATTTAAGCCACAAAGCCTGCCGACGTTTGGGGCCAATGCCTTCGATATGGTCCAGCACCGAACGCAGATTGCGTTTGCCGCGCAGCTTGCGGTGATAGGTTATTGCAAAGCGGTGCGCTTCGTCGCGGATACGCTGAATTAAATGCAGCGATGCCGATTCCCTGTCCAGCATAATGCTTTCGTGGCTGCCTTCGGTAAAAATTTCTTCTTCGCGCTTGGCAAGGCCTATTACCGGCAGTTCGTGCAGCCCCAACCCGCGGATAACCTCCAGTGCGCTGCTCAGCTGGCCTTTGCCGCCATCGATAACGACAAGGCTCGGCAAATCCTCGTAATCCTTATAGCGGCGGTACACAACCTCCTGCATGGATTTAAAATCGTCCGGCTTGCCTTCAGCGCTGACAATTTTATATTTGCGGTAATCTTTTTTGCTCGGTTTTCCGTTGCGGAACACAACCATTGATGCAACCGTTTCCGAGCCCTGCGTATGAGAAATATCAAAGCAGTCCATGCGTTCCAGCGGGTCCGGCAGGTTCAGCGCCCTTTGCAGTTCTTCCGCAGCTTCTTCGTCAGTTTTTAAGCTGATTTTCCCCTTGCGCAGGCGTTCTTCCAGAAGCTTGCCAGCATTTTCATCAGCCAACTGCAAAAGGTCACGCTTGGTTCCGCGCTGCGGGCGGATAAATTCAACCTTGTGCCCGGCTTTTTCCGTCAGCCAGGTAGTAAGCACCGCAGTTTCATCTTCTTCCGGCAAATCCGGCAAAATTATCTCGCGCGGTATAAACGAAGCATCATTGTAATACTGCTTGATAAACGCCGTTACCACTTCCTGCCTGCTGTCGCCGCCGTCGGGCAGAAAGAAATTCTCACGCCCAATCAGCTTGCCGCTGCGCACAAAAAATATTTGCAGGCAGATGCCGGTATCGTCTTTGGCATAACCGACTACATCCATATCACCGCCGCCAGTAACGGCCTTCTGCGATTCATCCAGACGTTTTACAGCCGCCAGCTGGTCGCGCAGGCGAGCCGCTTCTTCAAAAGCATAATTTTCGGCAGCGTTTTGCATGCGCTGCTTTAAGTCTTTTTCCAGTTCGCTCGTACGCCCGTCAAGCACCATACATACGCTGCGTATCATTGCCCCGTATTCTTCCCTGCTTACAAGCCCTGCGCACGGAGCAAGGCAGCGTTTAATGTGATATTGCAGGCACGGGCGCTCCTGATTCATTTTGCGGCAGGTACGCAGCGGAAACATCGTCCGTAAAAGTTTTACCGTGGCATGCATCGCACCGGCATCGGCATAAGGGCCGTAATATTTACTGCCATCGCGGATAAGACGCCGCGTAACATAAATACGCGGAAAATCTTCTGCCATTGTTACCTTTAAATAAGGATAGGTTTTATCGTCCTTCAGCATAATGTTGTAGCGCGGACGGTATTTTTTGATAAGATTGCACTCCAGAATCAGCGCTTCAACTTCGCTGTCAGTAACAATGGTTTCAATTTCCGCAACTTTGCTGACAAGCGCTTTAACCTTAACCGTATGCGAGGCCAGATTGCGGAAATAACTGCGCACGCGGTTTTTAAGCACAACGGCCTTGCCGACATAAATTACTTTGCCGTGTTCGTCGTGCATCAGGTACACGCCGGGCTTATCGGGCAGTACCGCCAGTGCTTTGGCTATATTTTCGTTCATTGGTACCACCCGTTATCTTTAGCCTGTTTTAAAACCTGTTTTACATACTGGCCGGTGTAGGATTTTTTTACTTTGGCCAGTTCTTCCGGCGTGCCGCAGGCAACAAGCGTGCCGCCTTTATCGCCGCCTTCGGGGCCAAGGTCAATTAAATAATCGGCAGTTTTGATAACATCAAGGTTATGCTCGATAACGACAACGCTGTCGCCTGCTTCCACAAGGCGCTGCAAAACGTCCAGCAGCTTGTGTACGTCGGCAATATGCAGGCCGGTTGTAGGTTCGTCCAGAATGTACAGCGTTTTGCCGGTGCTGCGGCGGCTTAATTCCGTCGCCAGTTTTACGCGCTGCGCTTCGCCGCCGCTAAGCGTTGTTGCCGCCTGCCCCAGGTGGATATAGCCCAGTCCGACGTCTTCCAGCACCTGCAGCTTGCGTGCAATACGCGGCTGGTTCTTAAAAAATTCGCAGGCTTCCGTTACCGTCATGTCCAGCACTTCGGCAATGCTTTTCCCTTTATAATGCACTTCAAGCGTATCGCGGTTATAGCGCGCACCGTGGCACACTTCGCACGGCACATACACATCCGGCAGAAAGTTCATTTCAATCTTGTTCATACCGTCGCCGCGGCAGGCTTCACAGCGGCCGCCCTTTACGTTAAAGCTGAAACGCCCCGGCTTGTAGCCGCGCATTTTTGCTTCGTTAGTCTGGCTGAACAGTTCGCGTATAAAATCAAACACGCCCGTATATGTTGCCGGGTTGCTGCGCGGGGTACGCCCAATCGGCGACTGGTCGATATTAATAATTTTGTCGATATTTTCCAGCCCGCGGATTTCCTTATGTTCCGAAGGGCGCAGACGCGCACCGTGCAGTTTTGCCGCCAGCGCATTGTACAAAATATCGTTAATCAGCGTGGATTTGCCGCTGCCGCTGACTCCGGTAACAACGGTAAACACGCCCAGCGGAATTTTTACATTTATATTTTTAAGGTTATTGGCTTTAGCGCCGATAATTTCTATATAGCGCCCATCGCACTCACGGCGTTTTTTCGGCACGGGGATAAACTTGCGGCCGCTTAAATACTGCCCGGTAACAGAGTTTTCCACTAGTTTGATTTCTTCTGCCGTGCCCTGCGCAACCACATTGCCGCCGTGTTCACCGGCACCTGGGCCGATATCAATAATCTGGTCTGCGGCATACATGGTTTCTTCGTCGTGTTCAACCACCAGCAGCGTGTTGCCCAAATCGCGCAGGTGCTGCAAGGTTGCCAGAAGTTTGCTGTTGTCGCGCTGATGCAGGCCGATAGAAGGCTCGTCCAAAATGTACAGCACACCGACAAGCCCGCTGCCAATCTGCGTGGCAAGACGTATGCGCTGCGCTTCGCCGCCGCTTAACGTACCGGCGGCACGGTCAAGCGTTAAATAATCAAGCCCTACATCATTTAAAAAACGCAGGCGTGCCAGTATTTCCTTTAAAATCTGGCGGGCAATAAACTGCTGGCGTTCGGTTAAATCAAGCGTTTCAAAAAAGTTAATTGCATCGCGCACAGTCAGCGCTGTAACTTCGCAAATATTTTTGCCGCCGACGAGTATCGACAGCACTTCCGGTTTTAAACGCGCACCGTGGCACACCGGACAGGGCGTACTCGTCATAAAGCTTTCAATATCAAGGCGCATGCGCTCGCTGAACGCCTCGCGGTGACGGCGGCGCAAAAGCGGAATTATGCCTTCAAACGGCGTGGTATGTTTTTTTACTTCGCCCTGCAAATTTTCATACATAAATGAAAATTTCTGTTCGCCGCTGCCGTACCACAAAATTTCCTGCATATCCTTAGGCAGGTCGTTCCATACGGTATCTAAAGAATAACCGTAATAACTTAAAACAGCTGCCAGCTGCTTCATATGGTAGGCTTCCTGGTTTGTTGAAAGCGCGGCAATAACGCCTTCGGCAAAGGTTTTGCTGCCGTCAGGAATAATCAGCGATTTATCCAGTTCCATATTCATGCCAAGACCGGTACAGGCCGGGCAGGCACCCATAGGGTTATTAAACGAAAACAGGCGCGGCTCAATTTCCGGCAGGCTGATGCCGCAGTCGCTGCACGCAAAATTTTCGCTGTACATCTGCGTTTTGCCGCCGATAACGTTAATTTCAGCAAGCCCTTCCGCCAGCTTCAGTGCCGTTTCCACGGAATCTGTAAGGCGCTGGGTAATGCCGTCGCGCACAGCAAGTCTGTCGATAACAACGGACAGGCTGTGCTTTTTATTTTTTTCCAGCTTAATTTCTTCATCAAGGGTACGCACTTCGCCGTCAACAAATATACGCACGTAGCCCGCTTTGCGCATCTGGTCCATGATTTTGGCATGTTCGCCCTTGCGTCCGCGCACCAGCGGTGCCATTACCATAAATCTTGTTCCCTGCGGCATGGCCAGTACATGGTCAACAATCTGCTGCACGGTCTGGCGTTCAATCAATTTGCCGCATTTAGGGCAGTGCGGCTCGCCGATACGCGCAAACAGCAGCCTTAAATAATCGTAAATTTCCGTAACGGTGCCAACTGTGGAACGCGGATTGCGGCTAGTTGTTTTCTGGTCGATGGAAATAGCCGGGCTAAGTCCTTCAATATAATCAACATCAGGCTTGTCCATCTGCCCCAAAAACTGGCGGGCATAGGCCGAAAGCGATTCCACATAGCGGCGCTGCCCTTCGGCATAAATAGTATCAAACGCCAGCGAGGATTTGCCGCTGCCGCTTAAACCCGTAATTACCACCAGTTTGTCGCGCGGTATTTCCACGGTAATATTTTTTAAATTATGCTGTCTTGCTCCTTTTACAATAATCTGGTCTTTCATGTTTTCCTCTATTTTTTACGTTTCTTAGGCACTAATTTTTCTCCCAGCAGCCCTTTGGTTACAATCAAACGGTCGCGCAGTTCGGCGGCGCGTTCAAAGTCAAGCGCTTTGGCGGCTTCCGTCATTTCTTTTTCCAGCGTGCGCGCCAGTTTTTCAATTTCTTTAATGCTGCGTTTTTTCAGTGCCTTTTCGCTGTAATCATCAATGCCGGTTTCTTCGGCAACCTTGGTCAACTTAATCAGCTGGCGCTGTTCTTTGTAAACCGTTTTCGGCGTAATGCCGTGTTCTTTATTGTAAGCCGCCTGTTTTTCGCGGCGGCGTTCTGTTTCGTCAATGGCGCGCTGCATCGAATCCGTTATGCGGTCGGCGTACATAATTACGCGCCCGTGCTCGTTGCGGGCCGCACGCCCGATAGTCTGAATCATGGAAGTATCACTGCGCAGGAAGCCTTCCTTATCGGCATCCAGAATGGCTATCAGCGAAACTTCCGGCAAATCAAGCCCTTCGCGCAGAAGGTTAATGCCAACAAGTACGTCAAACTTGCCGCTGCGCAGGTCGTCAATAATCGCACCGCGCTCAATCGTGGCAATTTCCGAATGCAGGTAACGCACGCGTACACCGGCAGTTTTTAAGTAATCCGTCAAATCTTCCGCCATGCGTTTGGTCAGCGTTGTTACCAGCGTGCGCTCACCGGCGGCGGTAACTTTATTTATTTCCGTCAGCAAATCGTCAATCTGCCCCTTAATCGGGCGTATTTCAATTTTGGGGTCCAAAAGCCCCGTCGGGCGGATAATCTGCTCCACAACCTTATCGGCATGTTCCAGCTCGTATTTGGCAGGCGTTGCCGATACGTAAATTGCCTGCTTTATCTGCGACTGAAACTCGTCAAAAGTCAGCGGGCGGTTATCAAACGCCGACGGCAGGCGGAAACCATGCTCCACAAGCATTTCCTTACGCGAACGGTCACCAGCGTACATGGCGCGTATCTGCGGCAGCGTAACATGCGATTCGTCAACCACCAGCAAGAAATCATCCGGGAAATAATTTACCAGCGTAAACGGCGCTTCGCCCGCATTGCGCCCTGCCAGATGGCGCGAATAGTTTTCGATGCCGGAGCAGTAGCCCATTTCGTTCATCATTTCCAAATCGTAGTTTGTACGCTGCTCAAGGCGCTGCGCCTCCAGCAGCTTGTTATGCTCATTCAGGTATTCCAGCCGTTCTTTCAGTTCAACCTTTATGTCCTCCATCGCGCGTTCCAGATTCTCGCGCGAAGTTACATAGTGCGACGCCGGGAAAATTGCCACATGCGTGCGCTGCGCCAGCACTTCACCGGTCAGCACGTCAATTTCCAGTATGCGGTCTACCTCGTCATCAAACATTTCTATACGCACGGCTTTTTCGTTGTACCCGGCAGGAATAACTTCAATTACATCACCGCGTACGCGGAATGTGCCGCGCTGGAAAGCAATATCGTTGCGGTCATACTGAATTTCCACCAGCTTGCGCAAAATAGCCTGACGGTCAATAATCTGCCCCGTCCTCAGCGAAAGCACCATATCGTAATATTCCTGCGGTGCGCCCAGGCCATAAATGCAAGACACACTGGCAACAATAATAACGTCGCGGCGTTCAAACAGCGCGCTGGTAGCAGAGTGGCGCAGTTTATCAATCTCGTCGTTAATGGAAGCGTCCTTTTCAATATAAGTATCGCTCTGCGGAATATAGGCTTCCGGCTGATAATAATCGTAGTAAGATACAAAATATTCAACCGCGTTATCCGGGAAGAACGCCTTTAACTCGCTGGCAAGCTGGGCCGCAAGTGTTTTGTTATGCGCAATAACAAGAGTCGGTTTGCGCACACGGTTAATAACCTGCGCAATGGTATAGGTTTTGCCGGTGCCGGTTGCACCCAGAAGCACCTGCGTATGCAGCCCTTTGTTTACACCGTCAACAAGTTCTTCTATGGCCTGCGGCTGGTCACCGGCAGGCTCAAACGGTGCTTTTATGTTAAAATCCATAATTAACGCCTCACAGCATTATTTTAAAATCAAACCTACGGGGCAGTGGTCGCTGCCCATAATCTCGGGGTAAATCAATGCGTCCTCAATTTCGTCCTGCATTTTCTGTGATACAAGGAAGTAGTCAATACGCCATCCCACGTTCTTTTCGCGTGCTTTAAACATGTAGGACCACCATGTATAAGCACCCTCCTTATCCGGATATAAATGGCGGTAAGAATCCACAAAGCCGGACTGCAAAAGTTCTTCCATTTTTGCACGTTCTTCGTTGGTAAAACCGGCATTGCCGACATTGTTTTTGGCGTTTTTAATATCAATAAAATTACGCGCCACATTCATATCGCCGCAGATAAGCACCGGTTTTTTTGCGTTCAGTTCACCGACATAACTGCGGAAAGCATCTTCCCATGTTACGCGGTACGGCAAACGTGCCAAATCACGCTGGGCGTTGGGCACATACACGTTTACAAGGTAAAACTTATCGTATTCCGCACAAATAATGCGTCCTTCCTTATCGTGCTCTTCAATGCCCATATCGTAAGTTACGCTGATTGGTTCCGTTTTACTGAAAATTGCCGTGCCGGAATAACCTTTTTTCTCGGCGCTGTTCCAGTATTCAAAATAACCGGGAAACTCAAAATTGGCCTGTTCACGCTGCATCTTGGTTTCCTGCACGCAGAAAACATCGGCGTCAACGCTGTCCATAAAATTTTTAAAGCCCTTATTCATGCAGGCTCTTAAACCATTTACATTCCACGAAACTAATTTCATTAATCAATCCACATCCTGTTCTATATAAAATATAAAAATTATCTAATAGTATAATTATATCATTTTCGTTTTTGCTTTTAAAGCCATAACGGCAAACACCCGTTGACAAATTTGTAAACAATTATTCCACCAGCACCATGCCGTAAATATCCAGTTTGGTTATCGGCCCGGTTACTACATCCATGTCAAAACCGTTGTCACGCGCCAGCGCGAACACATCTATGCCGCAGGCTTCCAGCGAGGGGCGTGCTTTGGTTGGATGCACGCAATGCTCCAGATTACATTTTTCGCACAAACGGCAGCGGCCCGCTTTAAGCGCGAATGCCTTGTAATGGTTAAGTAAAAACGCTTCGCGTTCCAGTTCCAGCAAAATGCGCAGAAGTTCGTTGCTCAGCTGCAAATCCGCACGCTCAAAATCAGCCGGTCCGGTAGGGTCAAGCTGCATGGTATACTGCACAATAATGCCTTTCTGATACTCGCTCAAAAAACGCTGCGTAGCTTCATAATCGGGCGAATACGGCGGGCAGCACAAAGTTTTGCCGTAATTCTGGCAGCCGTACTGACATTTCCAGCGCGTCCAAGAACCTGTTTTTATCGTGTTTACATCCACAACTCTGGCTGCGGAAGCCCCCGCCGCCAGCGCCTTTTCTATTAAAACCTGCAAATCTTTTTCCATTATAAACCCTCCCGTTTAATTATCGTCAAGCAGGGCTTCCAATCCCTGCTGCCCAAGCTGTCTGCAAAAATCTGTAAACCTGGTAAATTCTTTGCTTAAAACTTTATCCTTATGGTAAATAATGCCAAAACGCCGCGTAAATACCTTGCTGCAAAGGTTAATGCAGCCAATTTTATGCTCTTTAAGTTCACGTTTAACCAAAAAGCGCGAAATAAAGGCTATGCCCATTTTATTTTTTACAGCAAGTTTTACAGAAGCCGCACTGTTGCAAACACAGTTAATTTTCAGCGGCAGCCCGTTTTTGGCAAATACATTTTTTAAAAGCAGGTCTGTCGCACTGCCGCTTTCTCTGCCTACAAAAACTTCTCCGGCAATTTCTTCAAGCGCTGCCGTGCTTCCTTCCAGCGGATGCCCCGGCCAGCAAATAACAACTATGTCATCATCAAAAAACGGCAGATACTCAAAAGAATTCTGCTGCACCGTTTCCGGAACTATTGCCAAATCGAGGCTGCTGTTTAAAATTTTCTCCGTTAAGGTTTGGGTATTGCTTATCTCGGCACTGATATGAATATCCGGGCTGTGCTTTTTAAATTCCGCCAGCAGCGGATACAGAAAACTTGCGCCAACCGTATTGCAAGAACCAATATTAAGCGATACCGGCGCATTATGCATGGCAGAATTCAAGCGCCCGATGCTTTTTAAAACCTGCGTTGCAAGGTACAGCATCTTCTCTCCGGCAGCGGTTAAATAAAGATTGTGGTTCAGGCGTTCAAACAAAAGCACATTATATTCTTTTTCCAGCGCCTTAACCGCCTGGCTGACGGACGATTGCGAAATCATAAGCGACTGCGCCGCTCTGCTCATGTTCATGTATTTACATACTTCCACAAAAATTTCCAGATAACGGATTGTCATTTTATTTTCCTCGTTATTAGTATTTACTTATTATCTTACTACTATATTCATATTTTTCAATAGCCTGAAAACGTGTTAAACTTTCTTCATAAATAAAAAAGGTGGTTAAATTATGAATATTTTTGTAATTTTAATTTCAGCACTTTTGATTATTATTGTACTGCTGCGCCGCCGTGTTCCGATAGGGCCGGCAATTTTAACGGCAGGTATTTTTATCTGGGCAGCTGCCGCCCCGCAGCCGTATTATTTGTGGAACGCCTGGATAGAAACTTTCAGCGCTTACCGCACTTACGATTTAATTTTTGCCTTGTACTTTGTTATGTGCCTGGAAATTGAGCTGCGCACCGGCGGCATTTTGGATGACCTTGTGCGTTCACTGCACCGCCTGCTTAAAAGCCCGCGCCTTACTCTTGCCATTATGCCGGCATTTTTAGGGCTGCTGCCTTCGCTTGGCGGAGCGCGCTTTTCTGCCCCTATTGTTGAAATAACAGCCAAAGGTTTAAACCTGACGGCAGAACACAAAGCCAATATTAATTTCTGGTTCCGCCATATTTTTGAATTTTCCAGCCCTATTATTCCCGGCATGCTGATGGCTTGCAGCATTGCCGCTATACCCTTCAGCAGCCTGCTGCTGCATTTGGCGTGGGTTACGCCGCTGTTTTTCCTGGTAGGCTGGCTGGTTTTAATGCGCCCGTTAAAGCTTCCGCCGCACATTCTTACAGAAACAGAAAAAGTAAATCTTGCAAAAGAATTAAAAACTCTTTGCTTTGCCGTTGCCCCGGTTGCCGCCAACTTTATTTTAATAACCGCTTTTAATTTTACGGCGGCTGCCGCTATGGCACTGGTAGTTTTTGTTATGATATTTGTACTGCGCTTTACCAACCATACATTAAATATTAAAGAAGTTTTTGCAGGTGCGTGCGACAGAAAAATGCTGCTTAATATAGTCTGCATTTTCTACTTTATACAAATTTTAACCGATACCGGCATCCTGCACCTTATAGTAAGCGAATTTCAAAAATCGCCGCTGCCGGTACCTGCCATTGTTGCCGCCGTATCATTTATCATCGGCATACTTACGGGTATGTCACAGGGGCATGTTGCCATAGTAATGCCCATTATCGCCGCTATGGCCCCGGGAGATTTAACGCTTGCGGGCATTGCCATGGTGTTTGGCGTTGCCGGGCAGATGCTCACGCCGACGCATATGTGCCTGCTTGTAACGCTCGATTATTTTAAAGCCGATTACTTTAAATGCCTAAAAACGCTTGTACCGATGTCGGCACTTTTGCTTGCCGTTTTCAGCGCAGTAACATATATAGCAGGCTAAATAAAACCTGCCTGATATACAAAAAGACGCAGACCGAAATCTGCGTCTTGTTTTTGGATTGGTGGGCCCAGTAGGATTCGAACCTACGACCAATCGGTTATGAGCCGATGGCTCTACCACTGAGCTATAGGCCCAAGCTGATGGCAATTAGCCAACAGTAATATTTTACTAAAGTTAGTATATATTGTCAACTATTCAAGAAAATCTTTCAGGCGTTTGCTGCGGCTCGGATGCCTTAATTTTCTCAGAGCCTTGGCTTCAATCTGGCGGATACGTTCACGTGTTACGCCAAAATGCTGCCCTACTTCTTCCAGAGTACGGCTGCGTCCGTCCTCAAGGCCAAAACGCAGTTCCAGTACTTTCTTCTCGCGTACCGTCAAGGTTTCCAGCACTTCGTCAAGCTGCTCGCGCAGAAGCGTAAACGAAGCTGCATCGGCAGGTGCCGGCGCGTCATGGTCTTCAATAAAATCGCCCAAATGCGAATCTTCTTCTTCACCGATAGGCGTTTCCAGCGATACAGGCTCCTGGGCAATTTTCATAATTTCACGCACCCGGTCAACGGAAGTGTCCATTTCCTTGGCAATTTCTTCCGGCTGCGGCTCACGTCCCAGTTCCTGCAAAAGCTGGCGCGATACGCGGATGAGTTTATTAATGGTTTCAACCATATGTACAGGAATGCGGATAGTGCGCGCCTGGTCGGCAATAGCCCTTGTAATGGCCTGGCGAATCCACCATGTTGCATAGGTACTGAATTTAAAGCCTTTATTGTAATCGAATTTTTCAACTGCTTTAATAAGGCCGAGGTTGCCTTCCTGAATCAGGTCAAGGAACAGCATGCCGCGCCCTACATAACGCTTGGCAATGCTTACAACAAGGCGCAGGTTTGCTTCCGACAGGCAGCGTTTTGCTTCTTCGCCCTGTTCATAAACTTCTTCAAGCAGTTTTTTGTAATCGTCCTCAATTTCAAGGTAAGCATCAAAAACAGCCGTATCTTTTTCTTCCGGCAGGCGGCGCTTAACTTCTTCCAGAATGGTTTTTAAATCAAACAGCGAATGAATTTCTTTATCACTGGTATGTGCGTCGGGAGTTACTTTTTCGCTGCCGCTTATTGTTATATGCTCATCCTGCAAAAGTTTGTGCAGGCGCATGCATTCGTCGCGGGTAAAATCGGCAACCAGTGCTTTGTATTCTTCTATTGTGCAGGGGTTACCGCTTTTTTCTCTCGCTTCAATAAATTGCAGCGCTTTGGTTATGCTGCGCAAATCGCAGATTGTTTTCTCGTCTTTAATAAGTTCGCGTGCTTTGGCAATAAGTTCCTGCGTGGAATCTTTGCCGGTATATACGGGCGCAACCACGCCGTGCCTCGTGCCGTGCAGAAGCCTGTAAGCCTGTTTGCCCTTGTCCATGCGTTTGGCAAGCTTAACTTCGTCTTCGCCAACCAAAAGAGGCACGCGGCCTATTTCTTTCAGGTACATGCGCACCGGGTCGTCAATGCTTACGCCTTCGGGCACGCTCATGTTGGCAAGCTCGGCCTCGTTTATTTCGTCGGCTTCACTTACTGCTTCCGGCTCCAGGTCAAGGTCGTCGTTAGCGTCGTCAACAACATCAATGCCTTTCTGGGCAATAAGTTCATACATGCTGTCCATATCGTCGGCGCTCATGTCTTCAGCGTTCTGCATGGAGTCCATAATTTCACGATAAGTGAGAACACCGCCATGTGATTTTCCTTTAGACAATAATTCCTCAACCTGCTCGGACGGTATTTTTGTATTAGCCATGGTGTTCCCTCCCTTCGTGATAAACTGCTTTAACCATTTCAATACAAATTTTTAATAGCATCTTTTATCTTCTGGCTTTCTGCAAGTTCCTGCAAAAAGCGGCTGTCCCCCAAACGTTCATATTCATCCGCAAGCAGCCGGTGCTTTTCATATAAAGCCTCCAACCTGCTTTTATTCATCATACGTATGCAGTCGGCAATAAGTTTTTCTTCATCGCCGGGCTGCACATTTTTCGCCATTATCGCTGCAAAAGCCGTTGAAGCCTCAGGGCTTAACACCCTGAAAAGCTCAGCCGTAACATCCTGCGGCATATTTTCCAGCATTCCCGTCAGTGATGAATAAATTTCCTGATGTTCCGGTGACTTGAATCCGGCTTTGGCTATTTCATCCCTGTATACGGGAAGAAGGCTGATATTTTTCGCAAGTATGTTCAACAGCTGCTGTTCCGCTTCGTCATCCGGCGCGGCCGCACGCACTGCTTTTGGCTGCACCGGCAGAGGCACCTGCCCCTGGCTGCCGCTTTTGCGGCTCATTTTGCGGTATTCGCTTATGATAAGGCTTTCATCTATTGTCAGCAGCTGGGCTAATTTGCGTATATACCCTGCCACTTCTATATCATTTTTACATTCTAACAGGAATGGTAGTATATTCGACACCGCTTCCACTTTTCCTGCTAAATTTGAAACATTATTTTGCGCTATTACCTGCCGCATCTGAAAATCAATGCCGTCGGAAGCGTTTTTTACTAATTCAAGATAGGCTTCGGTGCCATGCCTGCGCACAAATTCATCCGGGTCTTTACCGTCGGGCACAGCCAGCACTTTAACCCGCAGCCCCGCCGCGCGTGCTATGCTTACGGCCCTCATATCGGCGCGCTGCCCGGCTTCGTCGCTGTCGTACGAAAACACAACTTCATCACATACGCGCGCCAAAAGTTTTGCCTGCTCTGCCGAAAATGCCGTGCCCATTGAAGCCACAGCCCAGCCGATACCAGCGGCATGAAGGCTTATTGCGTCCATATAGCCTTCAACAATAATTGCCTGACGCCTGCTTTTTATTTCCTTAAACGCCGCATGCAGGCCAAACAATAATGTACGTTTATTAAACCATTCGGTTTCGGCAGTATTCATATATTTGGCGGCTTCGGCATTATTTTGCAGAATGCGCCCGCCAAAACCAACCACATGCCCGCGTGCATCTTCAATGGGTATCATAACCCTGCCGCGGAATTTATCGTAAGCGCCGTTACGCCCTTTAACGGCAAGCCCCGCCTTTATCAGCAGCTCCTCGCGGCAGCCGCGTTTGCCAAGCGCTTTTACAAGCGAAGTATAACCCGGCAGCGACACGCCGATAGAAAATTTTTCGATAATTTCCGGCGTAATGCCCCTGCCCGCAAGATAACGCTGCGCCAGTTTGCCAAACTCACTTTTGGCAAGGCAGGCCTGATAAAAACGTGTTGCCAGTTCGTTGGCGGCAATAATTTCTTTTGTTTCTTTTTCGCGTTCAATTTCCTTCCGTGTTTTTTCGCGCTCCGGAACCGGTATTCCAAGTTTATTGGCCAGAATTTTTAATGCTTCCTGAAAGGTGCAGTTTTCTTCCTTCATTATAAAGGTAAAAACATCGCCGCCTACATGGCAGCCAAAGCAATAAAAAAAATTCTTATCCGGCGATACGGAAAAAGACGGCGTTTTTTCGCCATGAAAAGGACAGCAGCCCCAATAGCTGCTGCCGCGTTTTTTCAGCGGTACATATTCCGATACTATTTCGACGATATTTGCCTGTGAGCGGACCTGCTCTTTAAAATCATCAAACATACTGCTCATTTGCCTTGCTCCCGTCACTTTAAATATCATCTGTTTTATTTATATTCAATATATAAACAGAAAATCCTCTTTTTTTATTGACGATAATTTATTTTTCGCTACATTAAATAATAACAGGCAAATAATGCCTGCTGAACTGCTGTACAGCAGCCGCGTCCGTCAGGCTGGCAATATAATCAACCACAACCTGCTGCAAACCGTGCCTTTCCACGTTAACGGCATATTCCTGCGGCAGCATTTCCGGACGGTGCATATACAAATCCAAAAGCGTGGTTACAACATGTTCGGCTTTGCGGTGTTCATTTTTCAGCGGCGGCGAAAGATAAACATAGTCAAACATAAAGCAGCGGAATTCATCCATTGCTTCTTCATAATATTTGTCCATGCCAACAATCTGTTTACCTGCTGAACTTTCCACCACATTGCGTACAAGAATGTCAAGAATCTGGCTCGGTTTTGTACCGAGGCGCATTGCAACAATGCCAGGCAGTTTATCCGGCCCTATAATTCCAACTTTGCAGCCGTCGTCAAAATCGTGGCACAAATAGGCTATGCGGTCGCAGCGGCGCACTATCTGCCCTTCCAGCGTTTTCGGCAAAGTATCGCCCGTATGGTTTACAATAGCGTCACATACATCCAAAGTTAAATTCAGCCCGCGGCCTTCGCGCCCGTAATATTTTACCACCCGCAGGCTTTGCTCGTTATGCTTAAAATGCCCCGTATAAGCGTTAATGGCGCGTTCGCCAGCATGCCCGAAGGGAGTATGCCCCAAATCGTGCCCCAGCGCCGCCGCTTCCGTTAAATCTTCATTTAAGCGCAGCGCACGTGCTATTGTCCTTGCAATCTGCGATACCTCCATGCTGTGCGTAAGCCGCGTACGGTAATGGTCGCCCGGGTTCAGATAAACCTGCGTTTTATGCTTTAATTTTCTAAAAGCCATGCTGTGAATAATTCTGTCCCTGTCGCGCTGATAAGCAGTACGCAGGTCATCAGGTTCTTCTTCATGCTCACGCACGGCAGTAGCACTTTTTTGTGCCCATGGCGCCAAAATCTTTTCTTCTGTCTCTTCTATCAACTTTCTTATAACCATTTCTTTCACCTTTATTTCACTTAATCTGCCTTGCCGCCCGGCGCGCCAAAGTCTATAATAATAGTATATTCATAAAATAAAGAGGTTTTTACAATGAAAAGAATTTTTGCAGTTTTATTTATGCTGATGTTTTTATTTATACCTTCAGCTTTTGCTGCCCAGCCGGATATTTCCAGCGACAGCCAGACTTTTAACCCCTTTACAGGAGTTTACGATTTAAAAGGGCACGTACACGTGGATTTAGGCGACCGCGTTATCGACGGCGACGCTGCGCAGGTGTACCTGTATCAGCTGGAGGTTCATGCACAGGGCAATATCAGCCTTACCGACAAGCCCACCGGAATACATTTTGACTGCGATTCCGTTGAAGTTAAGGGCAACGAACGCACGGCCTATGTAAACGGCAACATGGTTTTTACCCAGGATAACCTGCGTATTACCGCTGATAACGGCAGCTTTAACTGGAAAACCAAAAACGCGGTTTTCTCCGGAAACGTTACCGTTAACGGTACGCCGCATGCAGGCGATTTAACCTATAACGTACGCGATAAAAAATTTTTATAACGCCAGCCTAAATAACCCCCGTTAAAACGGGGGTTATTTTTATATGTTTCTGTCTCTGTTTTTCTGTACGTAATCAAGTATGATGCCGGCTGTTTCTTCAATAGCACGGTTCGATACATTAATGATTTTGCAGTGTACGCGGCGCATAATGGCCTTGGCATATTCCAGTTCTTCACTGATACGCCTTACATCCGCGTAATTTGCGCCGTCGCTCAGCCCCATGGTTTTTAAACGCTCGCTGCGTATTTCGTTTAGTTTAAACGGGTCAATCAACAGGCCGATAATTTTATGGGGAGGAACTTTGAAAAGTTCTTCCGGCGGAGCAATTTCCGGCACCAGCGGCACATTGGCAACTTTAAGCTGCTTGTGCGCAAGGTACATGCTAAGCGGCGTTTTACTGGTGCGGCTTACGCCAATCAGCACAACGTCTGCCTTTAAAAGTCCCAGCGGGTTCTTGCCGTCGTCATATTTAACGGCAAACTCAATTGCTTCAACACGTTTAAAATATTCGTGGTCCAAAGCATGGATAAGGCCTGCCTGGTTTTTAGGCAAAAGCCCGGAAGTTTTTTCAATGGCCTTCAGCATTGGCCCCAAAACGTCAATAACTTCAACGTCAAGTTCCATTGCCTTCTGCATAATATGCTCGCGCAGTTCCGGCGATACGATAGTATAGCAAACAATGCCGCCGCTTTCTTTGGCTTCTTCAAGTATTTTTTCAACCTGCTGAGCATCTTTAATATAAGGAACGCGGATAACGTCAAATTTTTCCTGTACAAACTGGCTGGTTGTAGCCTTTACAACCGATTCGGCAGTTTCGCCGATAGAATCGGACACAGCATAAATAACCGGTGTCTTAGCTATGATAATTGCCCCCTTTGCCCTCTGCCAAATCTACAAGCAGACGCGTAAAATTAGTTTTTGTAATTCTGCCAACAACCTCGTAGCTGCGGCTGCCTTCTTCTGTACAGCGCACAACCGGCAGGCAGTCAATTTCATTATCAATAATCTTCCGGGCAGCAGCTGCCACGGAATCCTCCGGAGTTACAACAATTAATTTGGAAAGCGGCGTCATTACCATAACAACCGGTACTTCGCGCAGGTTATAATTATTATTGATAGCAGCCTTCAACAAATCTTTACGCGAAACAACACCGGCCAGCAGTCCGGCATCGTCAATAACAAATACCGTTCCCACATCTTCCAGAAACATTGTTATAACCGCTTCGTAAGCACTCTTATCGTGGTTGACGGCAACCGGCACAGACTGCAAATCGCGCACGCAGATACCGGAAATTTCTTCCATCAGCATACCGAGGGTGTTTTTTCCGGTGTAAAAATACCCTACTTTAGGCCTTGCGTCCAAAATACCGCCCATCACCAAAATGGCCAAATCACTGCGCAAGGCAGCGCGCGTAACATTAAGTCTTTCTGCAATATGTTCGCCGGTAATCGGTCCGTCCTGTCTTACAATCTCAGCTATACGCTTTTGCCTTGTACTTAAAGAAATTGTTCTCATCCCCTTCTGCCGCTTTAATTTAACCCATAAAATACCATATATATTATTAGTATACTCTATATCTTTCAAAAATCCTCTTTTTGGTAATATATTTTTTAACTCTTATCACAAATTTTACACTTTTGCAAACTCTTTGCAACATACTGGAACAGGAAGGCATATACATGCTATAATATTTTTAGTTTATACATTAAAGGAGCTGCATAAAATGAAGAAAATGCTTATAGCGGCACTGTGCCTGCTTACGTTAAGCGGCAGTGCCATGGCGGCGCAGAATGTGCCGAAGGAACTGCAAATGTCCGGAACCGTAACGGAAAATACCGGCAGCATGATTACCGTAAAAAACAGCAATAAACCGTTCGACAGCGTTGCCCTGCATATTACGGACAACACCTATATACTGCAAAGCGGCACCGGCTATTATCTTGGCGCCAATGATGTAAAAAAAGACGGGCATGTCAGCGCCTGGTACGGGCCTGCTTTAACGCGCAGCCTGCCGCCGCAGGGAAAAGCGGATGCCATTATTTCCGGCCCGGAAGACAGCCGCCCCACCTTTACCTATTTTAATATCGGCAAAGTAGAACCGCGTGAAGACGGCAGCGTACGCGTGCTTAACGTTAACGAAACACAATATGTTACCCTGCTGCCGGAAGTTTACCCGGAAGCTGCTGAACTTAAACCGGGCGACAAAATGCTGTTATGGTATGAAATTTCTACCTTAAGTTTGCCCGGTCAGGCTACTGCAACCAAAGCAGTTTTATTGCAGCAGGGCCTTGCTGATATTAACATCAGCACAACAGCCGGAGTAATTGCTTTAAACGGCAAAGAGCTTGCAGATGTTAAACTTGTAAACAAAAACAACACCTTATATGTTCCTTTGCGCGCCGTAGCGGAAGCACTTGGCTATACCGTAACATGGAATCAGGACGCACAGACCGCAGTTGTTTATGACGGCCCGCGCAGCGCAGTATGCACAATTAACAGCAATGAGTACGGTAAACAGCGCATGCGCATTAAACTGCAAAACAAACCGGAACTTATCGATGGCGTAACCATGGTACCGGTAGAAATGCTGGATTATGTTATGGGCTACAGTGTAAAAATAAGTGCGGCACATATTTAAAATTAAATATTAAATATTAAGTTATGATAAAAAATGGCGGATTTTATCCGCCATTTTTTGTAAAGAAAAAGCGGAAGGCATAAAGCCATCCGCTTTAGTTATTCTAATATTAAGCTGTTGTAAGGCTACGATTAGAAAGTGAATACAACTTCAGACCAAATAGTCTGTTCGTCATAGTTACCTTCACGAGCTTCAAGGTCATAGTATTTAACAGCTGCTACAATGTTTTTAGCGAGAGCTACATTAGCACCTACTTCATAACCTTTAAAGCCGTCAGTAAAGTTACAGTTATATTTGCCATCGACAACTTTAACAGTATCAAAATCGAAAGTAGCATAACCATCAATGGTATGTTCAAGATATGTAGATGCCGGCTGATCGAAGTAGTTAGCATATACGCCCCAGCTGCCCGGTTTAGCAGCTTTAGCACCTTTATAAGCTAAACCAAATGCATAGCCATTGTTATCAAGGTCAACATAATCGCCAACTTTAGCATCACCATGCATATATTCAGCAGAGAGTTTCAAATCTTTAACAACCGGAAGAGCAACGCCTACGTTCCAAATTTCATTATCATTTAAAGTATCAGCTTTATAGTATGTAGCATAAGCATCAACTACACCAATGGTAGCGCTTACATCAGCAATGTAAACACGGTCATCTTCCTGCAAAGCAGTACCAAGTACTTTACCAGTTGCATCAGTAATAGTAGCATCACCAAGGTTATCCCAAGTGCCACTATCAACTGCTTTACCAACATAACCGGTTAATTTTACATCTTTACCATAAGAAAGGATACCACCGTCTACAGTTGCATCGATTACATTACCAGTATGAAGTTTGAAATCCTGACGGCCAGCCATAACTTTTACGCCGCCAACTTTACCGGTTACATATGCCCAGTTCAGTTTTACTTCGTCATCACCGGATTCATCAGTGTAATATTGGCTGTTTTCAAAACGTCCGGTGTAGGTCCAGTCTTCGTTAATAGCACCGTTTACGAACAAACGGGTACGCAGACGGCCTTCATGAGATTTTTTATCACCGTCTACATCACGATAAGAAGCACGGATCTGACCGGTGATTTTTACGTTGTCAGATTTTTTCTCAAGATTAGCTACGCGAACACCGAGGCTGTCCAGTTCGTCAGCAAATTCTGCTGCCAGTTTGTCTACGTTAGCGCCTTTTGCCATAGCTTTTGCTACAATCTGTGCCATTTCATAACGGGTCATCAGTTTGTCGCCGCCGTAGGTGCCGTCAGGATAACCGTCTACTACGCCTTCTGCTGCCAGTTTGTTAACTGCGTCATAAGCCCAGTGGCCAGCCGGTACATCGCTGAACGGGTTAGCTGCATATGCAGATGCAGTTACGCCGAGAGCCATAGCCATTGCAAGTACTAAAGATTTTTTCATTTTGTTTTCCTCCCTTTAGAAAAACACATTTTATTTTTATAAAACGCTTGGGGAAGAAATTTCTGCTTTTGGCATCTGCCCTGAGTGCGAGTCTCCTGGTTTCCTCTACCGTTGCAAACGCTTAATTACATTTTTCTTCCTGCTGCGGTTTATAAACCCCAGTGAAGGCCTGCCCCTGAGGAAACGGCAAGCCTTATTGTATAAAGTATTGAGTAAACCTGAAAAACGTTCCTGAGGAGAAGGTTTTTTGACTACCCAGTCTTTTATACAGCCTCATTATAACACGTTTGCCCCCCCTGTAAAGACCACTTTTAAAGATAAATCTGAATTTTTCGCTTTTTCACCGTCTGCGCAGCAATACCCCGAACCCCCGCCGCGCTAAGGTAGAAACTTATAAAAGGTTTCAATACGCATTTTTCAAAGTACTGTTTAACCGAAATTTTACATTACGCACCTCGTTTTTAACTAATCTGACAAGGCTTTGTTCTGCTCTGCCAGCAATTTAGGCAATAAAAAAGAGCCGGAAGTTATCCGGCCCTGCCATAACAATTTTAAGTTTTAAACGAAAATATATTTCAAAACAAACAAAAATGCCAGTATATACATAATACCGCTGATATTCTTTTTACCGGCCGCACCGGAAAGAACATTAATAACCACATAAGAAATTATACCAAGTGCAATGCCTTCGGAAATTGAATACATAAACGGCATGGCAATAATGGCAATAAAACCGGGCACTGCTTCGCCCATATCGTTAAAATCAATGTTCAAAACGGTAGCCAGCATTAAAAAGCCTACAATAATAAGCGCCGGTGCCGTTGCAAATGCCGGTATTGCCAGAAACACCGGTGCAAACAGCAAAGAGGCCAAAAAGAGTATTGCCACGGTAACAGCAGTAAGGCCTGTACGGCCGCCAGCCATAACACCGGAAGAACTTTCGACAAAAGTTGTTACCGTAGATGTGCCGAGCACAGCCCCCGCCGATGTTGCAACAGAGTCAGCCAGCAGCGCACCTCTGATTCTGGGCAGGCGTCCCTGTCTGTCGAGCATATTGGCTTTGGAAGCAACACCGATTAAAGTACCCAATGTGTCAAACAAATCTACAAACATAAATGACAGCATTATGGTAACAAAATTAAAGGTAAAAATATAGCTGAAATCCATCTGCATAAAGCTCGGCATCAGGCTTGGTATATATAAGCCGTTAGAAAAATCCGGCATTACCGAAAATGCGCCTTTGGCCGGGTCGGGAATATAAATGCCTGTTACTTCCGCAATTATGCCAAGGCCCCAGGTAATAAGTATACCCAATAAAATTGCGCCGCGCACATTTTTTATCATTAAAACAGCCGTTAAAATTACGCCTATCAGCGCCAGAAGCGCGCCGATACCGGTTGTATAAAACTCTCCGCTTGCAAGCGACGCTTTAAACGGATAAATGCTTACCAGCGTTGCGCCGTCCACAACGAGGTGTGAGTTTTGCAGGCCGATAAAAGCAATGAACAAACCGATGCCACCGGTAACGCCATATTTAAGCGAAAACGGTATGCAGTTAAAAATTGCTTCACGCACTTTTGTAAGCGACAGAATAAAAAACAAAATGCCTTCAACAAATACGGCCGCCAGTGCAACCTGCCACGAATAACCCATTTGCCCTACGACAGTATAGGCAAAAAATGCGTTCAGGCCCATGCCGGGCGCCAGCGCAAACGGATAATTGGCAAAAAACGCCATAAACAGCGTGCCGATGCAGGAGGCAATGGCAGTTGCCGTAAATACGGCGCCGGAATCCATACCGGATGCGGATAAAATAGCGGGGTTTACAGCCAGAATATAAGCCATAGTCATAAAAGTTGTAATCCCGGCCATCATTTCCGTTTTGGCATTGGTACCGTTTTCTTTAAGTTTGAACAGATTTTCCAGCAAAATATCAACGCCTTTCAAAAATAATGAGCCGCTTGTAAAAAGCGGCTTAAACATTAAATACACATATAAATTTTATTCGATATAATTATAAATGTCAATTTTAAATTCTGAAGTCGCGTTCGCCTTCTTCAATATCCTTCAAATGGCGTTCCACAAGCTCGCGCACTTTTTCGTTGGGAATATTATGAATTTCTTTGGCAATAAGTTTATCTCCCAGCTCTTTTACATGCGGAGAAGCGTAATCTACCAGATATTCTTTTAAGGTCATCAGCGCATTGGGGTGGCAGCAGTTTTGAATCTGCCCGCTCTTGCAGAGGCTCATAAAGCGGTCGCCGGTACGCCCTGCGCGGTAGCAGGCAGTGCAGAAGCTCGGAATATAGCCAAGTTCCATCAGCCAGCCAACAACTTCATCCAGTGTACGGTTATCGCTTACATCAAACTGAGCAGAGTCATTTTCTTTTTCCGGTTCGGCATAGCCGCCAACGCTGGTGCGGGAACCGCCGCTGATTTGCGAAATGCCGAGGTGCAGCACTCTTTCGCGGGCGCGCTGGCTTTCACGGGTAGATACAATCATGCCGGTGTAAGGCACGCTGATGCGGATGCAGGCAACAAGTTTTTCAAAAATATCGTCGCTGATGCTGTTATCGAAAGCAGACGGGTCAATATCATCTGCCGGGCAGATGCGCGGAACGCTGATAGTATGCGGGCCAACACCATGAACTGCTTCCAGATGTTCTGCGTGCATTAAAAGCCCTGCAAATTCGTAACGGTAAAGTTCAAGCCCGAACAATACGCCGAGGCCGACATCGTCTATGCCGCCTTCCATTGCCCTGTCCATTGCTTCGGTATGGTAGGCATAATTGCTTTTTGGCCCATAAGGATGAAGTTTTTCATAACTTTCCTTATGATAGGTTTCCTGAAAAAGAATATAGGTGCCGATACCGGCTTCTTTTAATTTGCGGTAGTTTTCAACCGTAGTTGCGGCAATGTTAACGTTTACCCTGCGGATTGCGCCGTTTTTATGTTTAATGCTGTAAATTGTTTTAATTGATTCAAGAATATATTCAATAGGGTTATTAACCGGGTCTTCACCGGCTTCCAGAGCCAGGCGTTTATGCCCCATATCCTGCAAGGCAATAACTTCGGCACGGATTTCATCCTGAGTGAGTTTTTTGCGCGCAATGTGTTTATTTACGCTGTGATACGGGCAGTACACACAGCCGTTAATGCAGTAATTGGAAAGATACAGCGGTGCAAACATAACAATGCGGTTGCCGTAAAAATCTTTTTTTATCTGTTCTGCCAGCGCAAAAATTTCCGCGTTTTTATCCTCCAGTTCGCAGTCCAGCAGTACCGCTGCTTCGCGGTGGCTTAAGCCTTTGCGCAGTTTTGCCTTTTCTATAATCTCGGAAATAAGGGCAGCGTTGTTTTTATTGGCTGCGGCATATTCCAATGTTGCCATAATCTCGTTATGGTCAATAAATTCTTCGGCCTTCATTGATTTTGCATCATACATTTGATTTTCCTCCTTAAAGGTCAGGACGAACCTTCCCTGTCAGTATTTCTCCTATAAAAAAGCCCTAAGGCATTAAGGACTAAGCCTGTTTTCCGGCATAAAGCGCTTTAGCCGTAACTCCCGGCAGCATGCCGATTTTTCCCGAAAGCGCGCTGATAATGTTCTGCGGCGCATCAAGAACTATGCTGATAATATGCAGATTTTTTTCGCGGTAGGGCAACCCCATGCGCCCGATAATATAACTGCCGTAATTATGCAAAATAGCATTCAGTTCTTCAACAGCGGCAGTGTTTTCTACAATAATGCCCAAAAGTACCACTCTTGTATCCATAACAATGCCCCCATATTAAAAGTTTGCGGTGCGTTTTGTAATTAACCGTGCCAGCAATATGCCGCAAATACCTGTTACCATCTGCGGCCAGCCCATCATAAAGCCAATGGCAAATACCATTTTTTCAGGCAGCGCCAGCACTTTTAAAAGCACAAGGCTTGACGTAAACATGCAGATTGTTTTGGCAAGCGGCGCCAGCATCAGCCCGCGGTGCCACGCCCAATGGCAGATAAGCACAAACACGGCGTTGCCGCCGATAACTACCGGTATTAAAAGCGGTATCGGCAGCTGCCCCTGCAAATATGCAAAAAACGGAAGCATAACAACTGTCAGCAGCGCCGGTTTTAAACCTGCAAGGCGCACTGTAACGGCAAGCATCATATTAACAAGCGTACCTATAAAAAACATGCTTGCCATTGGCGGCAGCGGTATAAAAAGGCGCAGCGACTGCAAAACAACCGTCAGAGCAATAAGCATTGCCCCGCGCACTAAAGTTTTATCCATAATTTATTACCTTGCCGGGCATTCTTTGGCAACAAATTTTTTATAAGCCTCTAAAAGCTGCGGCACTACTTTGCCAACTTCGCCGCCGTTCAGCAGCTTGCGGTCTATTTTAACTACGGGCACAATTTCGCAGCGCGGCCCGCAGATAAAGGCTTCTTCTGCTTTTAACGCAAAATCCACGTCAAAATTTTTCTCTACAACCGGCATGCCCAAATCCAGCGCCAGGCGTTCTTTAATTACTTTGCGCGTAATATTTTTATGAATGTTTTCGTTTTCGGGAGCCGTCCACAAAACTTCATCCTTTACAAGCATAAAGCTGCTTTCGGTGGTTTCGGTAATTTTTCCGTCGCGCACAAACAAAGCGTCAAACGCGCCGCTGATGGCTGCTTTCTGGCGTGCCATTACTTCCGGCAGGCGGTTTAAGGTATTAACGTCGCAATGCTGCCAGCGCAGGTCTTTTTCGGTAATGAGCTTTACACCTTTCTGCTGTGCCTCAACAAGCTGAGAGCGGTCTGTAAAAACAGGCTGCATTACAAGCTGCGGCACGCTCATTTCCGGAAAAGCCAGCCCGAACGGCGCACTGCCGCGCGTAACCTGCGTATAAATTTCGCCGTTTTCCATACCGGTGGCTTTTATTAACGCTTCATGAAACTCAACCAGTTCTTCCACCATATAAACGGCAGGTATTTTTAAACGCGTTACGGAAGTAAAAAGATTTTCCATGTGCGGAATCATGCCAAAAACCTTGCCGTTATAAACCGGCACAATTTCAAAAACACCGTCGCCAAACTGATGCCCGCGGTCGCAGTATTCAATAAGCCCTTCTTTACGGTCAACTATATCGCCGTTAATCAAAATCAAATCTGTATTCATGCTTTGCCTCCGTATTTTCAAATATTTTGCAAACAGTATGCCTTGTTAAAAAATACTGTGTCATTGTATAATAATATAGCGGCGTTTTTTACTGCCGCTTATAAACATTAAACCTATTTTATTATACAACATTTCTTTTTATTTGTCGCTTATCTTATTTTACAAAAGTAAGGAGGAACATTAGATGGCGCATTTACCACCAATCGTTTCCGACCTCGCTATGATTTTGCTGGTAGCAGGTATTACTACCATTCTTTTTAAAAAGCTCAATCAACCGCTTGTACTCGGATACATCGTTGCCGGTTTTATTACCGGCCCGCATTTTTCCTTTTTCCCGACGGTTACGGATTTTAACAACATCCACACCTGGTCGGAAATAGGCATTATCTTTTTAATGTTTTCGCTTGGGCTGGAATTCAGCTTCAACAAGCTGAAACAAGTTGGCAATACCGCCTTTATTGCAACCATTGTGGAAATTGCCGGCCTGCTTTCACTTGGCTACGGCGCGGGCACGCTTATGGGCTGGAGCCACATGAACAGCCTGTTTTTGGGCGGCATGCTTTCCATGTCATCCACAACCATCATTATAAAAGCCTTTGAAGATTTAAAAATGAAGGGCAAACGCTTTACCGAAATGGTTTTTGGCATATTAATTGTTGAAGACATTGCCGGTATTATTATGATGGTGCTGCTTTCAACGCTTGCCGCATCAGCGGGCATTTCCGGCACTGAGCTTTTGGCAAGCGTTATGCGGCTGCTGTTCTTTTTAGTATTATGGTTTGTGCTTGGCATTTACCTTGTGCCTACCTTTTATAAACGCTCGCTAAAGCTGATGAACAACGAAACCATGCTTGTTACCTCCATCGGCCTTTGCCTCGGCATGGTTGTTCTGGCAACGCATCTCGGCTTTTCCGCCGCGCTTGGCGCTTTTATAATGGGTTCGCTTATTGCCGAAGCACCAAACTCCGAAAAAATCGAGCATCTTTTCACCCCGGTAAAAGATATTTTCGGTGCAGTATTCTTCGTTTCCGTAGGCATGCTGGTAGACCCGGCACTGCTTGTGGAATACTGGCTCCCCATTATCGTTCTGATTATAGTTACCATTGCCGGCAAACTTATTTTTTCCGCCGGCGGCGTGCTGCTTTCCGGGCAAAACCTGCAAACTTCAATTTTGTGCGGTTTCAGCCTGGCGCAGATTGGTGAATTTTCCTTTATTATTGCTTCTTTGGGCATGAGCCTCGGCGTTATCAGCGATTTTATTTACCCTATCATCGTTGCCGTATCCGTTATGACGACTTTTACCACGCCGTTCTGCATTATGGCTGCCGACCCGGCTTATAAAATTATCCGCCGCCTGCTGCCGCAGCGTGTTAACGACTGGCTTGACCGTTACACCGAAAAAAATATCAGTACCAGAGCCACCACGGACTGGAGCAATTTTTTGCGGGAATACTTTACGCGCATGCTGATTTTTACAACACTGCTGACGGCGATAGCGCTGTTTGCGGAATATTATTTAAGCGGTTACCTGCGCGATAGTTTAAAACTGCCTTACGCAGATATTATTACCGCCGTGCTTACCTTTATTATAGCGGCACCGTTTTTGCGTGCTATCCTCGTTAACCGCACCAGACGCTCGGAACTTTTTTCCGTACTGTGGTTTGAAAAACGCAGCAACCATATTCCGCTTATGGTGCTCATCCTTTTAAAAATTATTGCCGCCGCAGGCTTTATCTTCTTTGTATTTGCCTGGATTTTAAATCTGTCTGAATTTTTTGCCGCCGCCGCAACTTTAATTACGGCTTACTTTATTTCTTCTTCCGACTGGCTGATGGGCGAATACCTGCGTATGGAATCGCGCTTTTTGGTTAACCTTAACGAGCGCCATATGTTAAAACACCGCCAGGCTTTAAAAGAATCGGGCGAGCACACACCTTACGGCTGGTTTGACGAAGATTTGCAGTTAGCCCACTACAAAGTGGAAGAAGGTTCCGTTACTGCCGGTCAGACCCTGCTGAACCTCGCCCTGCGCGAATCTTACGGCTGTAATGTTTTGCAGGCCGATACCGGCAGGCAGATTCACGATATGCCGGGCGGCAGCTTTGCAATCACCGCCGGAACAAAACTTTTAATTATCGGCACTAAAGCGCATTTTAAACTTTTAAATGCCGCCATAAAAAATAAAAATCTCGGCCTTACTATGCTCGATTCTCCAGTAAGCATGCGCCAGTTTATGCTTGTTAACGAAGCCGAAGGCCGCCATGATATTGCTTTCATGCCCTGCGCCATTACGGTTGACAAACATTCACCGCTGCTTGGCAAGTCCATAAAATCTACCGATATCCGCAACAAATGGCACTGCCTTGTAATAGGGCTTGAACGCGGCAGTTACACCATAGTAAACCCCAATATTTCGCTTGTGTTCGAAAAAGGCGATTTATTATGGGTTCTGGGCAAGCAAAAAATGATTAACCAGCTTGTGCGCGACGAAATTTTGTAAAACTTACACGCAAAATAAAAACTGCACTTCTTTCCGTTTTATACGGATTGAAGCGCAGTTTTTTTGTTATCATCCTAAAAAGCTGCTGATGAAATAATAAATCAATCCAATGCCTGCTATTATAACAAACAGCGGCATAAAGAAAATAAACAAACCAATCAGTACGCAGATAACCAGCAAAGCAGTAAGCAGCCCACCACCGCAGCCAAGGTTTTTAACGTAAATTTTAGGGCCCCTGCCGCTGCGCGCACCGCTGTATTCTTCGCTGCGGTATTCATAAGTCTGCCTGTATTCGGGGCTTCTTGTGCCATTATTTCCGGCAGCGTTTTCTTCATAACCGCTTTCGTCAATGGTTACGCCTTCAAACTCATCACGCTCGCGCGGATTAAGTATCGTCGCTTCCTGCTCGAATCTGTAATGGCAATATGGGCATTCTTCTGTGCCTTTAGGCACTTCCCTGCCGCAAAAATTACATTTCATAAAGTTCTCCTTTACATGTAAGCACTCATGAGCATTGCCAAAATGCCTTCTTCGTTGCTGTAACGCGGGTCATGCTTTTCTATTTGCAGCACTTCGCATATCGTTTCGGAAGCCTTTTGCATGGCAGCCACTTCCGTTCCGCAAAAACCGGCAATGCGTTCATCAAAGAAAGTATAGGCACCGTTAAGTTTTACAAATGTATAAATTATGCCTGCTGCCCATACCGTTTCACTGTAAGCAGCCAAATCTGCGCCCGCAGCCTGCAAATCGCACCACATCTGCGTTGCCAGCCGCACATCTGCAAGTGCAAAGTAATTTTTCAGCATAATATTTTTTAAAATACCGGCAACCAGCGTTTCATCATTGTAAGGCGCTGCCGCAAATGCGGTATGTTCCGTATAGTTGTTAAAGTTTTTATGAGCAATGCCCGCCGCATATAAAAACAGCATATTGCGCAGCACCATAGGATAATACTCGCTGAACCACTGCCAGTCCGATTCTTTCTGCTGTACGCTTACCCATTTATAAGCGCGTTTTAAAGTATCGCGCAGGCATAAAGCGTTTATGTTGTCTATCTTGTAGCCGCGCATATTTTCGGTAAGCATATTATCGTTGTAAAACAAATGCCCGATAAACAGCATATCAGTTGTATCAATATCTTCGGTTAACGGCAAATTAAGCTGATACGTTTCGTTTGTAAGAAAATCGCGGCATAAATACATGCCTTCTTCGCCAAAACCTTCCACGGTAAACAGCACCAGGCGCGCTGAAATAATTTCCCTTAAAATATCGCTGTTGCGCTTGGCAAATCCTGCATCGTAATAACGGCTGTCACTGCTGCATACAGTTTCATAAAAATATTCCAGCGGGTGCATGTCACGCAGCATCAAACGGTAATCAAGCAAAAAATAATCCCAAAATGAATTAAAGGCTTCCTGCCTGCTTTTTGCCGATTCGTTAATGGCATTGCCAAAAATTCCATGATACAGCACGGAAGCGCGTTCCAAATCAACGCTGAACCTGCTTTCAGTAAAAAATTCATGCATCGCCGCATAAATTTCCTGCATCCGTTCATTTACGTTTAAAAATATTTTATTGGAAGCATCCGGCACCGTAAACAGGCGGCGGTCTTTATTTTCATCAGTAAAACTGCCGTCCGGATTCACAATATTCATTTTTCCGCCTGCCAGCAGTTTTTCTTCCGCTTCAAGCGGAGCACCGGCATCAGAAATTACATTTTTCTTCTGCAAATAGGCGTACAGCCTCACGCAGGTATCCAGAAAATATTTTGTATGCTCATAATCGGCATCAAATTCGGATACATTGCGGCCGCACCAGGCAATGCAGTCCACAAAATCATCCGCGCTCATATCGCCAAGCATAAGTTCCGTATTACCAAGGTAAAGGCACAGCATTGTCAGCTGGTCCCATATATCATACAATTCTTCCGGCGTTTTTCCATGCCATGCTTCTATACGCAGAAAGCCCTCGGCGTATTCCCGACGGAGCAGAAAATTCCAGCCCGGGTCATGCCCGTAAAAATCTTCCACTAAATCGTAAACATTATCCATACTTTATAAAATACCTCTTTCTGTGATAGCTTATTATAACATATACAAGCGGGCAACTACAATAACACTGCCCTGTATAAAAAAGAACGGCTTTGCAGCCGCTCTTTGAAAAATTTTTTATTCTTCGCCGATAACCAGCACTTCCGGATGAAGTTCCACACCGGCTTTTTCCATAATTACTCTGCGCACGTCCGCTATCAGCTGCAAAACATCTGCCGCCGTGGCGTTGCCGCAGTTTACAACAAAACCTGCATGCTTGGGCGAAACCTGCGCGCCGCCAACCTTATATCCTTTCAGTCCGGCTTCTTCAATAAGCGTTCCGGCAAAATATCCCGGCGGGCGCTTAAACATACTGCCGGCACTTGGCATTTCCAGCGGCTGCTTGCTGATGCGCCTGCTGCTGAAATCGTCCATCATGGCTTTAATGGCTTCTTTGTCGCCGGGCTGCATGTTCAGGCAAACTTCGGTAATAATATAGCCGCTTTCCTGCAAACTGGTTTTACGGTAGCCAAACTGCAAATCTGCAGCGGTAAGCACAAACTCCCTGCCGTTCATATCCATAACGGCTACGCTTTCAACTACGCCTTTCATTTCACCGTTATATGCACCGGCATTCATGTAAACGGCGCCGCCAATGCTTCCCGGAATACCCACGGCAAATTCCATGCCGCTTAAACCGCATTCCCACGCTTTGCGTGACGCCAAAGCCAGCGAATAACCTGAACCGAAGAACAGCCTGTTGCCTTCACGGCGGAAACTTTTAAGTGCATTGCCAAGCTGAATAACCAACCCGCGGATACCCTTATCGCGCACAAGCACGTTGGAGCCGTTGCCGAGAATTGTTACCGGCACTTCGTAATCTTTGGCAGCTGCAAGGGCAAAAGCAAGCCCTTCCGAATTCTCCGGCTGTACAAGCACATCTGCCGGACCGCCGATTTTAAACGAAGTATGCCTACTCATTGGTTCACAGCAATAAACCCTGCCGGGCATTTTTTCTTTTAAAACTTCTGCTAACAGATTAACGGAATTATTCACCGACAGCTTCCTTTACAACGTCATTAATCGTTTTGGTAATATCGGCCATCATCATCTGAAAGCGCATAAACGCGTGCAGATATTCCATAGCTGTTGGGTTCAGGCTCAGCAAAGAGGAAAGTTTCTGCAGCTTTTCTTCTTTTTCTTTATCTACTTCCTGTTTCTGATATTTGGCAAGTTCAATTTCAGAGCTTAATTTAATAAAATCGTTAGCAAGTTCTTCTGCCTGAGCATCTTTTTTAAGGACAATTCTTGCTTCCTGTAATTTTTTAAATTCATGGCTTTCTTTTAATGCTTTAGCCAGTTCGTTAGCGCAATCATAAACGTTCATTATATGTCACCTCATAATTAATTATGTTTTTTCGTAAATATTATAACACATTTACAGATACTGTAAATGCCTGTTACTGCGGTTTTACATTCAAATGTGCAAATCCTTTGATATCGCCGTAATCAAAGTGCCACCATTCCGTTCCGCTTGCCGTAAAGCCTGCCATCTGCATGGCGCTGCGCAGCAAATCACGGCGGTAGCGTTCAAGCGTTGTACCGCCTGCAAAAGATGCATACTGACGCACGGAGGGTTCATCAAATCCGCTGATCATACCGGCATTTTCGCCGGTTACAAGCAAATACAGGCTTACATCAATGCTGCGCCCGGTATTATGGCTGAAACCAACCTCCGGCGCGGGCAGCATGGATTTTTTATCTGCCGGCAGTGCGTCATAGGCAAGTTTGGAAACAGACCACGGGCGGTAAGCCTCCCATACCAGAATACCGTAGCCATAGGGTTTTAAATATTGCTGTGCCTGCGCCAGTGCCTGTGCAACGTCAGCATCCAAAAAAGCACGCTGGTCATCGGTAAGGGCCTGCCCAAAGCAGTTATCTGCCTGCGCATAACGTAAGTCAAATTTAAGCCCCGGTACGGCCTGTGCCAAATCAACAAGCTGTGCCTGCTGCCCGGTGCCAAGCTGCGCCGGTATTACGGCAGCATCTGCCGCAGTTTTTAATGCCTGCCAGTCACTTGCAGGTGCAAAGCGGAACGGCCTGCCGTTTTCACCGGCAAAAAAGCGGCGGCTGTAACGGTTGCCGCCAACACTGCAGCTTACGCCGTAGCCTTCGCGGCTGCGTTCAATACGCACAGCGGCATCTAAATGATTGAGCGGCCCGCTTTCGTTTATAGTATACGAATCGAAATGCTCCTTATAAAGCGGATAAACATTACTGCCGGCAAAGGTATAATCTTTCTGCCCGAAACGGTAAACCAGTTCAACTTCTCCGTTATTTTCGCGCAGCAAAAACATTTCGCCGTTGCCGTAATACATACCCAAAATATATTTTAAATCTTTCGGGCAGTCTTTAGGTTCAAAAGCAGGCGCTGCCCAGCCATGCCCGGCCGCAAAAAAGCACAGGCACAGCAGCATGCTTAAAATTTTGTACTTCATTTTATCAGCTCCGGCCTAACATCTTTTAAAACATTCATATATTCATTGGCTTTGTCTACCTGCGCCAGGTCAATATCGCAGTAAATAATTTCTTCTTCTTCGCCGCAAACGGCAAGCACTTTGCCGAACGGGTCTATTACTGAAGAATGTCCGTAAAATTTCTGGTCATGAAATTTACCAGCACAATTTACGCCGACAATAAAGGTATGGTTCTCCAGTGCGCGTGCACGCAGGAACAAATCCCAGATAGCGCCGCGTATTTTCGGCCATTCAGCCGGAACAAAAATTATTTTTGCCCCCTGCATGGCCATATGGCGGTATAATTCCGGGAAGCGCAAATCATAGCAAATTGTTGAAGCGCAGGTTACGCCTTCCAGTTCATACGCGCTAAAATCGCTGCCCGGCTTAAAGAAACGCTGTTCATTAAACATGCTGAACAAATGCAGTTTGCTGTAACAGAAAACAATCTCTCCGTTTTTATCTATAACAACGGTGGTGTTATAAACATTGCCGTCGCCCTTGCGCAGAGGAATTGAACCTGCTACAACGGCGCAGCTGTTTGCGGCAGCAATGCTCCTGATTTCTTCAATTACCGGCCCGTTCAAATATTCCGCTTCTTTGCTTAAATGCCCCAGCGAATAACCTGTTGTCCATATTTCCGGCAGCACGGCAATATCAGCCTGCGGCGCGGCCTGCTTTAACAAATTGCAGGCTTTTTCCACATTGCCTGCTTTATTTTTCTCCAGAACTTCCATCTGCAATAATGCAAGTTTCAAGTTTACCCCTCCAATCACTCCGAAATAACTTTATCTTTAGGGAATGTAATTTCAAAACGCGTACCTTCGCCAAGTTTGCTGAATACCTGCACTTTGGCTCCGTGCATACGGATAATTTCCCTGGCAATGGCAAGGCCAAGCCCTGTTCCGGGCACGTTGCGCGAATGTGATTTATCAACTTTGTAAAAGCGTTCCCAGATAAAGGGCAAATCTTCTTCCGGTATGCCCGGGCCCTGGTCGGAAATAGTCATTTTCACGCTGCCATCCTGCTGCAGCTCAGTTACAAACGTAACAGTACCGTTTTCCGGCGTATATTTTAATGCATTGTCGCCGATAATCAGCACAAGCTGCACCATCTGGTCGCCCTGACCCATAATTTGTATTTTTTCATCAACATGCACCAGCAGCTTAACGTTTCTTTCAACAGCGTTCACCATGAGTTTTTCCGCTACATTGCGCACAATAGCACCCAAAGGCAGCGGCTGCATTTTGGCGGGCGCAAGTTCATCGGCAGCCTGCATGCGGCTGATATCCAGAAGTTCCCTTATCATGCGCTCCAGACGCATTGTTTCTTCGTTAATCAAAAGGCGGTAACGCTGAATCATGTCCTTATCGGTAACAGTGCCGTCGCTTATCGCCTCGTTATAGCCGCGGATGATAGTCAGAGGCGTGCGCAGTTCGTGCGATACATTGGCAACAAAGTCGCGGCGGATTTTTTCGGCGCGTTCAGTTTTGGCAACAAACGCACTTAAATCGTTGCCGAGGGCATTAAGCGCTTTGCCGAGCTGCGCCACTTCATCCTGCCCATGCACGTTAACCTTGCGTGTATAGTCGCCGGCAGCAATGGCCATGGCGCTGTCTTTCATGGAAACAAGCGGCTTGATGATGGTTCTGGCCAGGCTGCGCACCATAAACATACTTAAAATAAGTGCCAAAATAGCAACGATAGAAGTATATATGTAAATGTCACGCAAAAAACTGTCGAACCCACTTAAAGGCTGCGCCAGCAAAATTGCACCGCGTGCCTGCCCGGGTTTGCCGTAAGGAACGCCTACCAGCATTACCTGTTCTTTGTAATACGGATGGTAAATCTGCGACTGAACGGATTTACCGCTGTATACATCCTTTAAAATGGTTATTACTTTAGTATCCAGCTTGCCGCTTTTTATTTCCCTGGCAATTTCGGCAACAGAGCCTTCCAGCATGGTCAAATCCTTAATGCCGGGGCGTGTGCCGTCCTGTTTATAATCTGTATTGATGTTGGACGCGGCCAGAAGCTCAAACTTATCGTCAAACAGCCAAATTCTGGCACCAACAAGCCTGTCTACGGCAAACACATAACGGTTCAGCATTTCCATGCTGTTGGAAAATCCCATAAAATATTCTACCGTAGCAGCCATTTCATTGCCTTTTTCTGCCAGCTCCTGCTCGTTGGTTTTAAAAAAATAATCGGCGATAAGATAGGAAATACCTGCCGTAACGCCGACTACTATAACCATTATCAGAGCCATGAAGCTGTACATCAGCCTTGTACTCAGAGATTTATTCATTTTTTATCTTTAACCTCAAATTTGTAACCTACGCCCCAAATGGTTGTAATATCCCAATCGGAATCGGAAGGAATATTAAGTTTTTGCCTGATACGTTTAATATGCGTATCAACCGTACGTGTATCGCCGTAATAGGAATAGCCCCAAATCGTTTCCAGAAGCTGGTTGCGCGAAAAAGCCTTGCCGGGATTGGAGGCCAGGCACCACAAGAGTTCCATTTCTTTTGCGGTAAAGGTCATTTTTTTGCCGAAAGCAATAACCTGGTATTTTTCCATGTCAATGCTGAGCCCGCGGTATTCAATGTGCGAACGTCCGCCTGCTTCGTCTTTCTTTACGGCAGAGCTTCTGCGTAAAACGGCCTTAACCCTTGCAATAACTTCGCGGTTATTAAACGGTTTGGTAATATAATCATCCGCACCTATTTCAAGGCCTAAAATGCGGTCATCATCATCATCTTTAGCAGTCAGCATAATAATAGGAATATCGCTCATTTTGCGTACCTGTTTGCAAACTTCCAGTCCGTCCAGCACAGGCATCATAATATCAAGAATGATAATATCCGGTTTTTCCGACTGAACCTTTAAAATAGCTTCTGCACCATCGGCAGCTTCTATTACATCAAAGCCTTCTTTTTCGCAGTAAATTTTTAATATTTCCCTAATCGGCGCTTCGTCATCAGCAATCAAAACTTTTTGTTTATCCATCTTTACCACCGCCATTAACTGTTATTAGCATTATTATACAATAAATCGCGCCGTTTGGGTATTTTTGCAATATGCTTTCACAAAAATATTACAAAACAGAGATATAATAACGCTGATAAAAAAATAAACTATCAACAAAGCACTGCTTTATTGATAGTTTATTAATGTTTTTAAATAACGCGGCATGCGCCGTAATAACGTGCGCCCCAATAGCCGGTAAATGCGGAGGATACCGTTACGCCGGTACTGGAACCCGCATGGATGAATTGACCATTGCCAAGATAAATACCGCAGTGCGACGGGCCGGGCTCATAAGTGCTGAAGAAGATTAAATCGCCCGGGCGCAGCTGGCTGGCACTAATCTGGCGTCCGCTGTACATCTGCACATCAGCAGTACGCGGAAGGCTGATGCCTGCACGCGCGAAAGCATACTGGGTAAAACCGGAGCAGTCGAAGCCATATACACTCGTTCCGCCAAAAACATAAGGAGTACCGATTACACCATAGGCAGCACGAATAACGTTTCTTACAGTAGCACTCCTGCCGGAACGGTTAGGAGGCATAGGTTTCTGCATCAAAGCCGTATAGGTAGCTTCACCGATTATTCCGTCAACTTCTAACTGTTGATCCGCCTGGAAGCGTTTGACAGCGGCTTCCGTTTCAGAACCGAAATCACCGTCAAGCAATTTGATTTCATACTTCAATTCAACCAAGCGTTTTTGAATAGCCAGGACTTCCGGACCATTATCCCCGTATTCAAACGAGGCTAATGCGGTTGCCATGTTTGCTAAACAGAATACACATGTCAATGCCAAACAAAGGAACCCTTTTTTTATCACCCGCATCACTTCCTTGTGCTTTTATAAACAACTAAATTATAGCACAAAATGCAGTTTTTGTAAACCAGAACTACCGTTTGCCAAGGTGTCTGCCTACTATATACAGTGGTCTTTGCTTTACCTCCTCAAAAATGCGGCCTATATACTCGCCCAAAATGCCTATGCCAACAAGCTGAATGCCGCCAAGAAAGAGTACGCTGGCCGTCATTGTTGCCCAGCCGGGTACTGCGTCATCTGCAACATATTTTACATAAAGAACGTGTAAAATTACCAGAAAACTCATTAAACCGAACACAATGCCGATATAAAACGCCCAGCGCAGCGGCAGATTGGAAAATGAAGTAATGCCGTCCAGAGCAAAATGCAGCATTTTGCGCAGATTATATTTGGAATGGCCCGCAAAACGCGGCGGAGCGGTAAATTCAAAAGTTGCAACTTTAAAGCCCAGCGTGTTAACCAGGCCGCGGATAAAACGGGCACGCTCGCGGTAACGCCTGAACGCCTCCACGGCAACTTTGTCCATCAGGCGGAAATCGCTGCCGCCTGGTGTAATTTCCTCTTTGGACATGGAATTAATAATTTTATAATAAGCCTTTGACGTAATATTTTTAAAAAAAGAGGCGTCTTCCGTTGCCGTGCGCACAGTCTGCACAATCTGAAAACCATCCTCCCACAGCTTTAAAAGTTCCGGCACAAGTTCGGGAGGATGCTGCAAATCCCCGTCCATGGTAATAACAGCGTTGCCGCAGGCATTGTCAAGCCCGCAGGTCAGCGCAAGCTGGTGCCCGTAATTGCGCGAAAGAAAATACACCTGCACGCGTTCGTCTTTTTCCGCCAATTCGGCTAATATTAAATGGCTGCTGTCGCTTGAGCCATCATCAACAAAAATTAAATCATAATCATACGGCAGGGCTTCCATAACTTTGCCCAGCCTTTTATGAAACTCATGTAAATTTTCTTCTTCATTATATACAGGAACAACAAATGAAATCCGTTTCACTGTCAAGACCCAACCTTTAGCCAATAGTTTTTTTACATTAATTTTAATTTCTTATATATTATAACATCTTATTTTGAATTTCTGCTGAAAATTTACAAAAAATAAGGCCGGCATTTCTGCCAGCCTTTTAATTTCTTAATACGAGTGCTCAATAAGCCGGGTTCTGTTCCGCAAAGCGGCAGCAATCATTTATCTAGGCCGGCAATTACTTGCAGGCTCAAGCGACACAACCCGGAAGGATCAGCGGGCCGCTTCATCCCTTCCCTATTTGGTCTTGCTCCGAATGGGGTTTACCTAGCCGGCCGGTTACCCGTCCGCTGGTGCGCTCTTACCGCACCGTTCCACCCTTACCTGCCGAAGCAGGCGGTACACATTTCTGTGGCACTATCCCTGAGGTCACCCTCGCCGGACGTTATCCGGCATTCTGCCCTGTGGAGCCCGGACTTTCCTCTTACGGCAAAGCCGTCAGCGATTGCTTTTCGCACTCATACTGTCAGTACTTTAGCACAAAGCCTGTAATTAGTCAAGGGTTAAAATTCAGGCCGCAGGCATTTAATTTTTAACCTGCGCCAGGCGCGAAGCAATTACTTCGCTGATTTTAGCATTAACCGAATCAAGCGCTTTTAACGCGACAGATTTGTTGCCGACATCGCCGATAACGGAACTGTCTTTGGCAAGCTCCGTAAATTTGCCGTTATAAAGGTATTTGCCGCTCTTGACATCAAAAATTTTAAAAGGCACAACTGCCGTCATCTCTTTGCCAAGCGTAAACACGGTTACTTTTTCCTTACGGACGAAAGGTTCTACCTGAATCAGCACAACGTAGTCAACGCCGCTGCCTTTAAACACGTCTGCAATATCAGCTCTTTCGGCCTGAGTAATATCGGCAATGCCGTTTTCGTTAAGCTGCCCAAAAAACTCAGTTCCGTCTATATACACACAGGCAGAAGTTTTTAATGCTGCCTGCACGTTTTCCAGAACTGCCCTGTCTATATCCGCATCATAAGTTGTGTTGGCATTATTAACATACAGCACCGCCGCCTTTGCGCCGTTTTCTTCAGCAGCAGCTTTATTCAGCCGTTCACTGAACGGACGAGGCGCAGCATTTACCGCGTTATTTTCCGCAGCAGGCGCACCTGCCAAAGCAGCTGCGTTCAAACAAATTAAACCAAGCATCATTAACAACATTAAAAACTTTCTCACCTTGATTCCTCCAATGAATAAAATATTTTGCTGTAATTTTATATAATAACCATTAAGATTTTTAATTTATATAAAATTAACTTCAGCGCCGTTATTATAGCAACTTTAAGAGAACTTTGCAACTTTTTCATTTTAATTTCATGTTTTTTATTATTGTGTAACATCATTAACAACGTATATTAAAAATAAAAACAGGTTTTCCACACGCGTACATCAACGCCGGGAAAACCTGTTTTATAAACTTTTAAATATTATTTAAATCTTTCGTCTTCGCTTATTTCGTACTCAAATTCTTCCCAGTCTTCGCTGTTTTCGTTTTCGTAATAACGCCCGTTCTTGTAAATAATATCGTCCTGAGTGTACGGGTGGCCATTCACAACTCCGCTGCCGTTATTTGCTGGGCTGTTTTCCTTCCCGGCATTATTTTCCGTGCCGCTGCCCGAAGCGCGCATCAAAGCAGCAAGTTCTCCCAAATCCCTTATAAGTTTGGCAAACGCTGTCAGCATAGCAGCCAGCAATCCCAAAACAATTATAATCAAAAACAGGTAAAGCACAATATCACCTTATTTGCTCACACATTACTCATTAAAAAGCGCTGCAGCATTTTATTGTATTCCCACGGATTTTTATTATCCGTCTTTTTAAACTGGTTCATAACTGCGTCCAGTTCATCCGCATAATGCACTATAAAGGCCTCTTTGGTTGCACAGGCAACAGGCGAGCCTTTTTCCGGTTCGCCGTGGTGCGACAAAATAATATGCAGCAGCTGCTGCAATTTAGGGCCGGTAACCCGTGCTTTGGCAGCCGCTTCCTGTACTATTGCCGCGCTCATGCTGATATGCCCCAAAAGCCTGCCTTCCGTTGTATACGGAAAGCCCATGGATGCAGAAATTTCACGCAGCTTGCCGACATCGTGCAAAAGCGCCCCGGCAACGATTAAATCTTTATCCACGCCGCCGATGGATTCCGCCATAGCAATTGCCAGCACCGCCACATCAACAGAATGCTGCAGCAGCCCGCCGATATAAGCGTGGTGCAGCCTCATTCCCGCCGGATTGCGCAAAAACTGTTCATAAACCGCACCTTCAAAAACATTATCCAAAACAAGGCGCAGCCCCGGCGTTAAAACGCTTTTTATAAGGCGGTCAAATTTATCTTTATAGGCTTCGTGGTCAAAATCGCCTTCCGGCAGCAGGTTGCTGATATCATCCTCCGGAACGATATCGCTTAATTTTTTTATAACCAGCTGCAAAGCCATTTCACCGGAAAATTTGTTAATATCAACGCTGCCGCTTACCATTACCGGCGAAGGGCCGTCCATCTCGCGCATTTTTTCAACAATGCCGGCTTCAAAAGTAATAAACGGTATTTTGCCGCTGTTATCTTCCGCAAGCCCGCGTGCAAAAGGCGCGCCGTTGGAAGATGTGCCCACGCGCTGAACACGCAGAAGCACCGACTGGCAAATTTTTGCCCCGGCTTTAAAATCACTAATCATTTATTGTACCTCAATTCATTAATATTGTTTAAAAAGCAAAGTTTCGCGCGCCGTTAAAACCTGCGCCGCAAAGCCTGCTGCCGCCAGCCTCAGCGAAAGTTTGTCGGCCAGCACCGCCACAACCGGCAGCTCCGTCCCCTGATGCGTGGCATCAATAAGGTTCAGCCCGGTGAATACGGCATTCTGGGCTTCATGGTATTTAATATCGCCGGTCACATAAGTATCCGCACCCTGCTCAAGCGCTTCGGCAATAAAATCAATACCGGCGCCGCCGCATAAGGCAACCTTGTAAACAGCTTTTCCTGCACTTATGCCTGTAACAAAAGAAAGACCCAGCGCCTCTTTTACAATCTGCGCAAATTTTTCAAATTCCATTTTATGCGGCAAATAACCTACGCGCCCCAAAGCACCGCAGTTATCGTCATTTTTCACCAGCGAAACAGTTTTCTCCAGGCCGAGTTTTTCCGCAAGCACATCGTTAACGCCGCCAAGCACGCTGTCAAGGCTTGTATGCGCACTGTATACGGCAATGCCGTTTTCTATGCACTTTAACAGCAAATCGCTTTGCCAGCTGCTGTCGCAGATGTTTTTAAGCGGTTTGAAAATCGGCGGATGATGCGTTATCAGCATGTCTGCTTTTTGCCCAACAGCCTGCTGCACAACTTCCGGCGATACGTCAAGCGCTACCATTATTTTTTTTACGGAACTATTGCCGCGCCCGATTAAAAAACCGGCGTTATCCCACTCCTCGGCAAGATTGCGCGGAGCAATGCTGTCCATAATTTTTACTATATCATTCACAGTCGCACTCATGCTTATATTCCTCCAATCCGGCAAGAAGCTCCTGCATTTTTTTATATTTGCCGCTCTGCTGTGCCTTGCTGCTCTGCGCCATGTTTTTAAGCATTCTTGCGTAAGCAGCGTAAAGTTTTTCAATATGCCTGCCAAAAAGCGGCGGACGCTCTTCAATAAGGCGCGGGCCAATTTCATATTCTATGCTGCTGTGCGGAGGCTCGCTGCCGGTCACCAGCATAATAATTTCGTATAAATGCTGCGGTTCTTCCGCCAGCGCTTCGTCTGCAATGCGCCAGCCGTTTTCACACGCCCACCTGCGCAGCCCCGGCGCGCCTGCCATTGGCTGCACTATTAAAAATTTCAGCGTTTTAGCTACATCCGGGCATTCTTCCAGAATCTGCACAATAGTGCTGCCGCCCATTCCGGCAATAACCGCGCCATCGGCCTCGCCCGGCTTTAACACGGTAAGCCCGCTGCCGCGGCGCACTTCTATTTTATCTTTTAATCCATACATGCCGATATTGGTTTGTGCCGCCCTGCACGGCCCTTCGGCAATATCTGCCGCTATGGCAGCTTTAATTAAGCCATTCTGCATAAGCCACACCGGCAAATATGCGTGGTCCGTGCCAATATCTGCCACAACGCAGTTTTGCGGCACCAGCGCCGCTATGGCTTCCAATCTTGCGCCTATATTCATAAACCCTCCGGTAATATTGTTATTTACATAACTAAATTATAACATACAGGAGGGTTTTTATAACATTTTCAGTTCAATGTTTTTACAAATTTTTTAATGCTTGCACCAAGCGTCAGCAAAATAAAAATTACCAGCGCCATTACCTGCGGCCACATAATCTCAAGCCCGTTGCCTTTTAATAAAATGCCGCGCAAAATTTGCAGGTAATACGTAAGCGGCAATAAATTTCCCAGGTAATAGAAAAAATCCGGCATGGATTCGCGCGGGAAAATAAATCCCGACAGCATAATGCTCGGCAGCAGCACAAATACGCCCATCTGTATGGCCTGCATCTGCGTTTTGGAGCAGCTGGAGATTAAAACACCCAGCGACAGCGACGCCGTAATAAACAGCGATGACAGAACATACAGCAAGGTAATGCTGCCGCGCACCGGCACGTTAAAAACTATAATGCCCGCAAACAGCGCAATTGTTATCTGCGCGTAGCCGACAAAAATATAAGGAATTATTTTGCCGAGTATCAGTTCCCATGGTCGCAGCGGGCTTACAATAAGCTGCTCCATCGTGCCGTTTTCCTTTTCGCGCACAATTGCCATGGAGGTTATCAGCACCATGGTCATTGTCAGCACAACGCCGATAATGCCCGGCACCATATAAAACGCCGTTACAAAATCCTGATTGTACCAGGCGCGTACACGCACATCATACAGCGAAGTCTGGCTGCTGTGCAGGCCGTATTTTTCCTGCAAAGCCTCCTGCGATTTTACATTGCCTATGGACTGCGCCGCCGCTATGGCCGAAGCCGCCGACTGGGAATCGGTAGCGTCTACAATAACCTGCACCGGCGTCTGCCGGTTATGCTTTAAGTTTTCTTCCAAATCGGGCGGAATAATTACGCCTACTTTGGCGTCGCCTGCGTCAACCCTGCGGTTAACGTCTTCAAAACTGTCTTCTATGTAAATAAGGTCAAAATATTCGCTGGCGGTAAAGCTGTTTAAAAGCTCCCTGCTTTCGGCAGATAACGACTGGTCGAACACCGCAGTTTTTAAATGCTTTACGTCCGTATTAATGGCAAAGCCGTATATTATAAGCTGCACAACCGGCATAATCAGCAAAATTACCAGCGTCAGACGATCGCGCCGCATCTGGATAAATTCTTTTTTTAATAAAGCGAGCAGCCTGTTCATACTTTGCCACCGCCCTTTTTATCAAGATAGTACGAAAATACATCTTCCATTGTCGGTTCAATAATTTTATACTGCCAGTCCGAAAGCAGCGGCAAATCCTGCGGAGCAACCAGCACACGCAGTTCGCGCCCGAAAATATAGGCATCTTCCACCAGAATACGCTTTTTAATTTCTTCACGCAGTTTAATGGAATCGTCACTGGCAATACTTACCAGCGTGCCTTTAATGCTTTCTTTCAGCTTTTTGGGGCTGCCTTCGGCAACCATTTTACCGGCATCCAAAAACACCATTTCGTCGCAGTGTTCGGCTTCTTCCATAAAATGCGTTGTTACTACCATCGTAGTGCCGCCGATTGCCAGCGCGTGGATTATCTGCCAAAAGCTGCGGCGCGAAATAGGGTCAACGGCGCTTGTCGGTTCATCCAGAAACAGCAGCCTAGGTTTGTGCAGTATGGCACACCCCAGAGCCAGACGCTGTTTTAACCCGCCGGAAAGATTGCCGGAAAATTCGTTGCGTTTGTCTTTAAGGTTCATCTGCTCAATCATTTCTTCAATGCGGGCATATTTTTCTTCACCTTTCAGCCCGTACATACCGGCATAAAAATCAAGGTTTTCAAACACCGTCATATCAAGGTACAGGCTGAACTTCTGCGACATATAGCCGATATTTTCCTTAACTTTTTCCGGTTCTTTCACAACGTCGTAGCCAAGCACAATGCCGGTTCCTCCGGCCGGTTTTAAAATGCCGCACAGCATGCGGATGCTTGTTGATTTGCCGCTGCCGTTGGAACCAAGAAAGCCGTAAATTTCGCCGCTGTAAACCTTAATGTTAAGCCTGTCCACCGCCGTAAAATCGCCGAATTTGCAAGTTAAATCTTTAGTTTCTATTGCCAGTTCACGTACCATCATTTTATTAAAACATCCGCCACCATGCCCGGCTTAAAGATGCCCTCCTCATTCGGCAGCGCCACTTTAACGGCAAACACAAGGTTTGCGCGCTCACGATTTGTTATGCTGTTGCGCGGGGTATACTCGGCGCTGTCGCTGATTTCCTTAATTTTACCGGTAAAAACCCTGTCCGGATAAGCGTCAATTTTTACACTGCACTCCTGCCCCACTTTGATAACTCCAAGCACATCGGAAGGCACGTAAACCCTTACCCAGCAGTCACTTAAATCCACAACTGTAAGCACCGACATACCTGAGCTTACGTATTCGCCCACTTCATAATTTTTTGTCAGTACAACGCCGTTTACAGGGCTGTATAAAGTCATATCGCCCAATGCTATTTTAGTATTTTCAAGTGCTGCTGCTGCACGCTGCGTTTCACGGCGCTGCGCTTCAATTTCATCTTCACGGTTGCCTTCAATCAAAAGCGCTTCCTGTTCACGCGCCGCTTTTAAACTGTTTTCGGCAACTACATCTGCCGCTATTGCCTGGTCAAGCAGCTGGCGTGCCACGGCGCCGTCCTGATACAGTTTTTCGTAACGCAGGCGGTCGGTATGCGCCTGGTTATAATCTGCCAGTGCCGATTCCGTTTTAGCTGCCGCCTCGCGCAGTTCCTGCGGGCGCGCGCCCTTAATTAAATCGGTCAGCTGGGCCTGGGCTTTGGCTAAGCTTGCATCATCTTCGGCAAGCTGGGCCTCAAGTTCACGCGTATCAAGCCTCGCAATTATCTGCCCGGCAGTTACGCTGTCGCCCTCTTTTACGGTACGTTCACGCAAATAGCCGCCAAGCCGCGGAGTTACATCGGCTTTTGTCGCCTCAACCGTTCCGGTAAGTATTTTGGCTTCTTCGCCCTGCAAATACAATTTATAGGCACCTGCTGCCAAAATGAGTATTACTGCAATAACGGCGGTAATAATTTTACGTTTTGTCATGGCCTTTTACCTCAATTCCGCGCAATAAAATATCTAAAACCTGCCGCAGATAGCTTTCGGTAAAACTTTCGTCCTGTTCTATAACCATGCTGTGCAGCGGCTTGGTTAAAAAATAAAGGTTGATGATAGAAATAAGCATCAAAAGCACTGTTTTTTCATCAAGTGTTTTCAAAAAAATTCCCTGGTCTTTGCCGCGCGCAATCATTTTAAGCAGCACCGCAGAATTGCTTTTGAACTTGTTTAAAACCACGTCTTGAAATACCTGCGACGGCTTAATCACCTCACGGTATATCAACTTAACATAAGCAGGCGGATACTTATGGAAAATACCGCTGATGGAACGTGTATAAATACTCAGCCCTTCACGCGGGTCTAATTTTTCATCACGCAAAACGCCTATAAATTCATCAAAATTATTTATCAATTCACGCAGGATTGCTTCGTAAAGCCCCTGCTTACTGCCAAAATAATACGAAATCATCGAACTGTTGGCACCTGCATCTGCTGCAATCTGCCTGATGCTGACCTTGTCATAACCATATTCTGCAAATAAACCGATAGCAGACATTATTAATTTTTCTCTTTTTCCTGTTTCGTTTTTCATATCATCACCGCTCTTTTCAATCAATCGTTTGATTAAATATTTCGGCATTTTTCTCTAAATTCCTGCCTGCACACAAAAATAAAACCGTATTTTTATAAATCGTACTAATATAACAAAAAAGCCAAAATATAAATTTCAAATTATACTTTGGCTTTTTCGCAAATCACAATGCAAAGATTATACTGCGCGGCTCTATAAAAATGCTGCGGCTCCTCCGATTCCGTCCGGGCACAGCACCGGACTCTCGAAGGATTTTACCATAAATTTAGCCGCCGCAGTTTTTACATATCGCCTTACAGCATAATCCTTTGCTTGTTCTATAACAATATTAAGTTTTAAACACTAACACTTTTACAATTTATTTATTGTAAATCAAATCTACAAGTTCCAGCGTCAGTTTGCAGGATTTTTCCATCGCGCCCAGCGGTAAAAATTCGCAGTTGGAGTGGAAGTTATGCCCTGCCGTAAAGTAGTTCGGCGTTAAAATGCCTTTGGTGGAAATAAACGAACCATCCGTACCGCCGCGCATTGCAAGCGTTATCGGCTTAATGCCGAGTTTTTCCATTGCGGTGTACAGATAATCAATGCAGTATTTGTTATCTTCCGTTACTGCATCGTTAATATTGCCGTAAGTATCGCTCATGGTGCAGGTAACTTCGGCACGCGGATACATAGCCTGCAATTTTTCGGCATTAGCGGCAATTTCCGCTTTGCGTTCTTCATAACGTTTTTTGTTATGGTCGCGGATGTCGAGCGTAACGGTAGCGTAAGTATCGTTGCTTACAATGCTCTTAACCCAAATATAACCTTCGGTGCCTTCCGTGCATTCCGGGGTCTGCGTGCGGTCAAACATATTCACAAGGTCAACGGCAAGCAGTGTCGGGTTAATAAGCACGCCTTTGGCGCTCATCGGGTGCGCGCTTACGCCTTTAATTTTAACAATGGCGGTGCCGGCATCTTTTCGACCATGATGATGTTCTTCACACCGGCTTCCTGTGCCGTAAAGGCTGCCACAAAGCCTGCCGCACCGGATCCGACCACCAGAATATCGGTGGTTTCTGTCCGTTCGGGCTTGGCGTTGTCGTACTTCGTCAGATCTTCATACTGAGAAGCCGGCTTGGCACCCTTGCCGAACTTCATATCCTTCATGGACGGGAAATCATGACAGTTGGTGCAGTACGCAACGGAAGGCGTATGGCCGGAATGGCAGGCCGTGCACTGAACGTCACCCAAGTGACTCTTGTGCGGATTGGGCTGATGCGGCTTTTCCGTTTTCTTGACCAATGCGTTGGGCTCGTGGCACATCACGCATTGCTTATTAATTTCCGTTTCCGAATCACTGACCTTGTCCGTGGTGTGACACATCTGACAAGAGATTCCCTTCTGGTTATGGGCGCCCGCCAAGAACGAGGCTTTGTCTCCCTGCGAATAGGATTTCGTCATTTCGGCTGAAAATGCATAGGCGCCGGACGACAAACCGAGGCCGAGAATAACCGCACTCGCCAAAATGGTCAGTCGTTGGAATTTCATCTTTCTCTCCTTGTTTTATTGTTTAGCAAATCCGAATCCCTCTCAGAAACTCGAATTTTTTCGGCAAAGTCCAAAATCAGTTGGGGAGCTAATAATTTCGGACTTCTTACGGGCATGTTAAGCTTAGGAAAAGAATTCATCCATCAGTCTTTTTCAAAGGTTACGTTCGGAATTTCCGAATGAATCGCACCTTTTTTGCTTTCGCAATGCAGCACCTTTCCTTAATTGATCTCAAAACATTTCACGCCGTGGCCGACGAAGGCAATCTCACGCGAGGAGCTGCACGAGTGCATTTGAGTCCCTCGACCGTCTGCGCCCGCATCAAAGGACTCGAGTCAAGTTTGGGGGTGCCTCTTTTCACGCGATCGGCACAGGGTATGGCGGTAACGCCTGCCGGCGAAATCGTGCGGCAGGGAGCTCTTCGCATTGAGCGCGACATTGATGGCATGCTTCGCGATCTCGAGCCTTTTGTGAGTCGCGAGGCCGGAACGCTTCGGATCGTCTCTAACTACGGCGCTGCCATGAACTTTCTGGCCGATGGGCTGGCGCGTTTTTTGAAGGCTCATCCTGACGTTTCGATCTCTCACCATCGCTGTTCTTCACGCGACGTGGTCGAAGCCGTCGCCGAAGACAGAGCCGACATCGGCCTGAGCGCCTTCGTTGGCGATTATCCGGGCGTTACTTTCATAGACTACGCCCGCGACGATCTTGTGGTGATCGTAAGCATCGATTCCCCGTTGGCGCACCGTGAAGCATTGGATTTCGCCGAATGTCTGAACGAGGACTTCGTCTCCCTGAGCGAACACGTCGAAATGCAGCGTTTCGTCGACGAAAGAGCGAGAGAACTCGGCCACAAGCTCGTTCCCAAGGTTCGCGTCTCCAATCAACCAATCCTCTTTCAGATGGCCGCCGCAGGTGTTGGAATCGGCATTGCCAGCCGCGTCGCTTTCGAAGCTCAGCCCCACCCGCGCGCCCGTGCGGTAAAGCTCACCAACGCCTGGGCGCAGCGCCACATTCGAATTGCGATCCCTGCGCAAAAGGAACGGCAGCTTCGTTGGGCCACGGAGCTCGTCGAAGCGCTGAGAAACGGCACCAATTTCACAATCCCTCAATCAAACTGAATTTTTTGAAAATTGACCGCTGTTTCGCTCGGCTAAAATCGGGCGCATTACCAAAACAACCGTTTCAAGCTTCGTTATCAGCCCAATTTCGAAACCACCGTGAAAACCATCGACAACCTCGAAGCGTGGGAGGTGCTCGTCGTTGCCGCCCGTACGCGCAGTCTCTCGCGCACCGCTATTGTCCTTGATCTTGATTTGCCCAAGGTCTCGCGCCTTCTTCACAACCTTGAAGAAGAGCTCGGCTTCGCGCTCTTTGACAAGTCTCACCGTCCGATCTCACCCACGCCGCGCTGTGCCGAACTCGTCAAGTCCGTCGAACCTCTTGTCACCGGTTCACGCACAAGACAACACCGTGACCGTACAGACCAAGAAAATCGGGGCTGAAATACAACCCACGATGTACGGCGTGTTCTTTGAAGACATCAACTTCGGAGCCGACGGCGGCTTGTATGCCGAACTCGTCAAGAACCGTTCTTTTGAATTTGCTCCCGACCATTACATGGGTTGGAAAATGTTCGGCAACGTCACGTTGCAGGATGACGGCCCCTTCGACAAGAACCCGCATTACGTGCGTTTGGGATGTGCCGGACATGGCGACATGTGGACGGGCATACAGAACGAAGGTTTCTTCGGCATCGGCCTGAAGAAAGATGCCGAATACCGTTTTTCCGTATGGGCACGCGTGCCGGACGGCAAGCCGGTGACGCTGATGGTCCAGTTCATCGACCAGAACACGATGGATGACGCACAGCAATTTGTCAGCCAGGACTTGGTCATCAACTCGAAAGAATGGAAAAAATACACGATGGTCATGAAATCCAACCGTACCATCGCCAAAGCCAACCTGCGTATCTTCCTTTCCAACCCACAGCACCGTTCGGGCACAGGCACCGTGGATTTGGAACATGTGTCCCTCTTCCCCGTAGACACTTGGATGGGGCACGAGAACGGCATGCGCAAGGATTTGGCGCAAGCCTTGTATGACATGCGTCCGGGCGTGTTCCGTTTCCCCGGCGGCTGTATCGTGGAAGGTTCCAACCTGGAAACGCGCTACCAGTGGAAGAACACCGTAGGGCCGGTGGAAAACCGGCCGCTCAACAAGAACCGTTGGGAGTCGACCTTTACCAACCGTTACTATCCGGACTATTTCCAAAGCTATGGTTTGGGATTCTATGAATACTTCCTACTGAGCGAGGAAATCGGTGCGGCCCCGCTTCCCGTATTGAATGTGGGCATGGCTTGCCAGTACCAGAATTGGGACAATGAGAAAGCCCACGTGGCCTGCAATGCCGATGACCTGAAGCCTTACATCGACGATGCCCTCGACCTGATCGAGTTCGCCAACGGTCCGACCGACACGAAATGGGGAAAGCTGCGCGCCGATATGGGACATCCGGAACCGTTTAACATGAAATACTTAGGCATCGGAAACGAGCAGTGGGACAAATTCTATTTCGACCGCCTGAAATTCTTCGTGGAGGCTGTCCGCAAAGCCCATCCGGAAATCCTCATCATCGGTTCGTCCGGTCCCGACTCGGAAGGCAAGATGTTCGACCTCGGTTGGGAAGACATGAAGAAACAGAAAGTAGACCTTGTGGACGAACATTTCTACCGTCCGGTGGACTGGTTCAAGAACAGCATGAACCGCTATGACGACTACGACCGTAACGGCCCGAAAGTGTTTGCCGGCGAATATGCCTGCCACGACCATGGCAACCGCATGAAATGGAACCACGCAGGCGCTTCCATTTACGAAGCCGCCTTCATGACCACATTGGAACGCAACGCCGACATCGTGCACATGGCCACATACGCCCCGCTCTTTGCCCACGTGGAAGGCTGGCAATGGCGTCCCGACCTGATTTGGTTCGACAATCTCCGCAGCGTGAAGTCCGTAAGCTACTACGTACAGCAGATGTATGCCAAGAACATGGGGACGAATGTCGTACCGGCCACGCTCGCCACTCCCACTCCCAAAGGTGAGGACGGCCTGTTCACCAGTGCCGTGTTCGACAAGAACACCGGCGAATATATCGTGAAGGTCATCAACACGACGGATAAGGCGCAAACCGTGGACATTAAATTCGACGGCTTGAAGAAGATAGAAGGCAACGCCTCAACCCTTACCTTGGATTGCAGCGACTACGCCTTAGACAACACATTGGACCATCCGAACGCCATCGTTCCGCAGGAGGGATGGACAGCGGTAGAAGGCAACGTCATCAAAACCACCGTCCAAGGCAAGAACTTCGTCATCTTCAAGGTGAAGAAATAAAGCCTCGGGCACGAACCTCTATAACGTTTTTTTGCGGGTACTTCCTTTACCACGAAGGAAGTACCCGCAAACTTTTCACCCAACGCCATAAGAAAAATATCGGAAAACCTTGCATTCGCCCTCTAATTAACTTAGTTTAATACAGAATATTTGTATACCCGATAGAACTATCTTAAATTTCGAAAAAATTAATTGTATAACCTTTTAACCCCTTATGAATATGAAAAAGTCAGTTACATTAATCGGTGTGTGTTTTGTATTTTCCGGGTTGCAGGCGCAAATCAAGATGTCCCCCAATGGGAATGTGGGCATCCAGTCATCCGTAACGGCACAGTCTGCATTGTTAGTAGGAGGAGACCAAAACGTAAATGGAAGTGGTGGATGGAAGGGAGTTTTTCAATCCAATGACCACGGTGTCTTTGTAAAACGTAATGGCAAGACAAAAGTTACCATCAACGACCTCATGGCCATTTATGGTGAAAACTCGATTGACGCGAAGAAATTTTATATAGGCGTAAAGGGAAGGTCGTATATCAAAAGTTCCTTAAACCAAGGACGTGCATGGGGAATATTGG
>ENA-ORNR01000179-ORNR01000179.1-human-gut-metagenome-genome-assembly--contig:-NODE-179-length-60027-cov-14.170246_pt1 | contig 60027 bp, 46 predicted proteins | sample MGYA00242114_ERZ509020 | MGnify/ENA primary metagenome ERZ509020 (study PRJEB26280, sample SAMEA2338758) | human gut metagenome | biome: human gut; feature: human-associated habitat; material: faeces...
GATTATGTTGATAAAACAAATGATATTCTCCGTCTTTATATACCATTCCGTTGGGATCATTCATCCATCCATAAAGAGGTGAGAAGTGATAAACAGGACGGAACTTTTCACGATTAGTTGTATCGAAGGTATCGGACAACTTCATTTCCCTACAGCAAGCGGTGTTATCCGGTGAAAGATTGACACGTACCGGATCATTTGAATTCATTTTGAATTTAAATGAAACCAACTTACCGGAATAATCGGAAAGGTCTACCGGAACAAAATAATCTACCTTGTTAATAGCCAGACGGACATCAAAGCTCTTCACTTCTTTGTTATCAGCAATCATACTGATACGTACGTCAGGCGATGCATCTTCTACCGGTAATAACAAGTATTTCTGAGTAGTATTGACACGCACCAAACAATGTCCTTCTCCTAAATCTTTCATTAATAGAGAAGGATCTGCAGCTAAAGCCAGAAGCGAGATATTCATAAAAATGGAACAAATCAGAAGAGTCTGAAGTTTTCTCAAAGGTAAAAATACATTCATGTTTATGGTATTAAGGTTATTACTTATTATTAATAGTATCATATTTCTTGGTTGTTGCAATGCAAAGATAGGCGCAATGCATCGGAGCGCCTATCACATTTGTTTCAAACGCTATAAAAGATGTTACTTTCTCAATTAATAAGTACTCAATTTTATATCAGATACAGTCACTTCACCCTCAGTACAAAAAATAGCCCAAGGATTTTTAGCCAAATCATAAATACGGTTGGTGAAAGCATACCTTCCATTTATATAGACTACGCACACAGATTCTTCAGTATAGACCTCTATATGATATACATTGTCAGCAGCCGGAGTTATAGCACGTTCTGTTATAGCACCCGCATCATTCCATTCACCTGTTTTCTCATTTACTTCTACTTCTTTCAACTTCAGGAAATTATATTTATCTTCAATGAAAATACGCGCCTTTTCTGCCTTATCACTGCAATCGACAAATGAAAGTCCGAATACGGCTTCATTCTCTTCAGGGATTGTTGCAGTCATGGTTATTTTGTTCCGGTTTCTCAAACGGGCGAAGCGGACAAATGAATTTGCTTTCAATGTATAAGAAGAAGTGCTGACCGTTACATCCCCTACCTTCGTCTTTTCAGTCAATGTCACCGATTGGGAATATTTGGCGGAAATCGCTTGTGGAACATCCAAACTTAATGTTCCATCTCCGTTCTGAATCAATCTATGAGCGACCAATGCTCCTGCCCAACTTTTGGTACCTGTGGTTTTCTGCCCTTCACGTGTCGGACACCATCCCCAAAGATAACGATTTGTATCATCGCCCGCTGTTTTTCCGGCATAAAAACTAACTCCATCTAACCATCCTTCGTGGGGTACGGAAGTAGGGAACTGCCCGTTCTCTACAGCTATTCCCTTCAATTCTTCCAAAGTCTGCGCATAGAAATATTGGACAACGGCCGGTTCATTTTTTGTTCCTTGTGAAGAATAAACCATATACCAATAACTTCCCATCTGAAAAACATCCGGACATTCATAGAAACGCCCCCAAATATTATTGAAGAACGGTTCCGGTTTTAAATCCCAATCATGCAAATTGGTAGAAGTAAACTCAATGATATATCCACCCCCATTTTTCAGAGCAGAAACTAACATCCTATAACATTGCGCAGTTGCATCATAAAAAACATATGGATCGCGGAATTCATTTTTATCATACCCTGCTTCTATTGGAGCCGATAAACGGAATGAACGGTCTTTAGTCCAGGTTTTACAATCTTTGGAAGTAGCCAACAATATTACTTCACGAGGTTCGGTAGCTTTATGTCCTGTATAAAAAGTATAATAAGTTTTCGTAGCCTCATCATAAACAGTACTTCCTGTCCCGATAGCCGGATCATCTTCTACTGCTGTTCCGCATGGTATTGCTTCGCGGAAAGAGATATAGTTTGCCACATCCGTAGTTGCCAATTCGTGGATAGGATGATAGATAGTAGAATTACCGTCACGATCATCCTGAAGGTAAAGAATACGAAACTCTTTACTTACCGGATCAAAAAAAGGCATTGGATCACCTACATAACCAACATAAGGTTTGTAATAAGTCGTATAATTGTTCGGTTCCGTCGAACTAAAGAATGTTGTCGTTTCATTCAGATTTTTATCTGTGATTACCGGACTGTTATCGTCGCTGCAAGCAGCAAACGACATTGACAGACACAGTATTGAAGCCATTAATATCATAGTTTTCATAATTTGCTTTTCTTTATTAGATTATACTTTACTTGCTTAAGTAATCGAGTGCATTAGAAGTAAGTTTCTCGATATTACCACGATATTGATTATCTGGTTGGTTTTCATCATACCAATCATAAGCTGCCATGCCAATACATATTACCTTTCCACTACTATTTCCTCCTATCTGGCGAGAAGGGAATTCAGCGATAGGCACTGCATTGTGATTGGAAACATCATACCCCAACTCTATAGCACCAGTTTGTTGTCTCCATCCTTCTATTCCCCAATAAGGTTCCCAATCTATACGCCATTGAAATACCCAATTAAGAATATGATAACCTGTATTTATTAAATAAATATTAGAATTATCCTCAGTTACTAAGCCATCAAATATTTCATGAGAGATACCCTTTATTGAAAAGCCCCAAGGTTTATCTGTAACAGTCTTAGAATCTTCACTCCCAAATTGATTATTAGGATCTCTACCATCCATAGAAATAGCCCACCGATCTTTTACGATATATCGTAAAGCTCCACGAGATAATAACAAATTTCCACCTGTCTGATAATAATTCTTAATATTATTCTTTGAATTCCAATTAAATCCATTATCATCATAGATAGGATTATCATCATGAATCCAAATGACTTTTATCTGTTCCGGATCAAGTTTCACTTTCGGGTTATCATCCCTCAAATCTGAATATGAAATATACCTTGCCCCCGGCATATTATCCAACATCCATTGGGCAGCGGCTTTTTCTTCATTATTAGTCAGTTCATCAATAGTTGCAGCAGTTCCGATAAATGCCATTGAAACAAAAGTTCTTACCTTTTCTACCTTCACCGTATAAGTGGCTGCATTCAAATGATTTGTAACCGTATATTCTTTAGGTGTAGTGAAATCCAATGTAGTGCCTGACAACGGGCTTACCGTAGCACCATCAGGAACAGTAACGACTGGAGACAAAGCGGTAATATCCATGTCTTCAAGTACATACACAACGATTTCCTTGTTTGTTTCATCAATTCTGCCCGCATACTCTCCTATCATAAATCCAGTAATCTGCGGCTTATCCAATTCTACGGAAATCGTATAATTCATAAATACATTTCCGTTTGTGACTTTTACCACTACGGGCATTGTAAAGTTAACAGGTTTACCACTTTCCAAATTCGCCGTAGCCCCTTCGGACAAAGTAAATACCGGAATTAAATTTGTCACATCTGTATCATCTTCCACATGTACTTTAATGCTTCTCGCCTGATTATCCTGCTCAACGATAAAGTTATCATAACCTTCGATATGGAAAGAAGTAATCCATGTATCACCATTCAAAGCCAACGATGTGTCATCATCATCACTACATCCAGCTGCAGAAAGTAAAAGTGCAGCCAGTAACACCATATATATTTTATCTATCAAAGTCTTCATAATTCCCATTTATTATTTCTCCCAACCATTATTTTGCTGATACAAACCACCACTATAATTGATCTGCTTCTGAGGAATAGGCAGATATTCATTTTTTCCTGCTGTAAAATTTGCATCCGAATAATAAGAACGACGACTAGCTTCCGACGCATAATATTGATTCATCACTTTTGCCGCATCTCCCCAACGAACTAAATCAAAGAAGCGGCTTCCTTCCAATGCCAATTCAAGACGACGTTCCCATTTCAGGTCTCTCATAGCAATGTCCCGATCAGTCCATTCGGCCATTGTATACGGTTCTACTTTAAAACTTGCCCCATAATCAAAAACAAGCGTAGTACTACGGGCTGCACGGTTACGTATCTCATTGACCAACGGCAATGCTTCCGACAAACGATTCAACTGAATCAATGCCTCGGCACGCATCAGCACTACATCTGCATAACGCAATACAATACGGTTCATCGAATTAGCAACAAACGGAGAATTCACTTTCTTCAGGCAAGAACAATCGGGGTCCACATTCTCTTTTAAAGATGAATAAAGACCATAATATTCCTGTTCGTTACGTGTCCACGTCTTATCAAAAATATAGTTCACATTATACTTATAAGGAAATCCCGGAATCGCCACCGTGTGGAATAAACGGGGATCGTAGTTGCCTTGCACATCATAATTATCTTTCTCATTGTAAGTATCGAACATCGGCCTACCGTTTTCCGTGCGGAAAGCATTCACCAAGTTTTGGCTAGGCTTCTGAAAATCACAACACCCGAAGAATTGCGGAGCTGTCAACTCATTACCAAAGTTCAAGTTGCCATACATCGTATTATCATCCTGCGAATATTGGACAGCCCAAATAGATTCCTTTCCGTTCTCATATTGCGGCAGAAAATTATATGCAAAATCTTCTTCCAGGCCAAAACCTCCGGCAGTCATGATAGCATTATCCGTATACGTAATTACAGCTTTCAAATCCTCTTCATTAATTTCGGTCACTTCATTCTTTTCATTCTGGCGATAAGCTTTGTAAAGCATCACCTTTGCCAGATAGGCCGATGCAGCAGCCTGCGTAGGACGCCCTTTTTCCACCTGTGTATCGGGAAGATGATCATATGCAAACTTAAAGTCATCTGCTATCTTCTGCCAAAGTTGGTCGTTAGTATACTGTCGGTTAGAAATCTTAGTATAGTCCGAAGTAGGAATTGTTTCATCTACATAAACGATATGCTTGAACATCACTTTCAACAGAAACATATAATGACCACGTAAGAAACGCATCTCACCGATACGTTCATTCTTCTGCGGATAAGTATTTGCATCCATACCATCCAAAGATTTCAAAGCAGCATTGGCACGTGCCACCCCCGAATAAAGACGATACCAGATATCATCAAAAGCCCAATTGTCAGTAGTCATCCCCGTAGCAATCTCCAGAAAATGGAAATGCGAACCGTCTTCGGAGTTTGCCCCGCCTTTATAAGCATCATCTGCACGGACATTTCCATACGGCCAAAGGCTGAAAGGACTGTTCATATCCTCACCGGACACCATGTGAGCGTAAGCAGCAATTACCAGATTGTCCACATTATCGGGACTAATCGTTTGTCCCTTGTCAGAACTTCCCTGTAAGTCTCTTTCCAAAAAGTCATTGCAACCGGTAGTACCGACCAACGAGGCTACCAACAGCAAAGAGGATATATATATATTCTTGATTTTCATAATTATCTTTATTTAATGAATTAAAAACCTATGTTGAAACCGAATGTAAGATTGAGAGGAATCGGATAACCGAAATTCGGATTTTCCGGATCCATACCGGTAAAGTTCTTACTTTTGATGGTCAGCAAATTCTGTGCGCTGAAATAGAATCGCAAACGTTCCATCTTTATTTTCTTCGAGATATCTGTCGGTAATGTATAACCTAATTGTAAATTCCGAAGTTTCAGATAAGAACCGTTTTCTACATAATAACTGGAAATTCTCTTTTCATTATTCAAGTCTTCCAAACAAACAGCAGGAATATCCGATCCCGGATTCTGCGGAGTCCATGCTCCCAACAGCCGGATGCCACGATTAGCATTCATATCGCCTACCGACCAGAAGTCGGTATTCTTCTTCACCTCATTATAAACGTCCACTCCCTGCACACCTTGCCAAAACATAGTCAAATCAAAGTTCTTATATTCCAGATAGATATTGAGTCCATACGTGAAATCAGGATTCGGATTTCCGATCCAAGTCTGGTCCTTAGTATCAATAACACCATTATTATCCAAATCTTTATAGCGGATACGCCCTACGCCTTTTCCGGTCTGATCGGCATGATTGTCCACTTCTTCCTGTGACTTGAAAATACCGTCGGCAATGTAACCGGCTCTCATATTAATAGAATGGCCGATAATGTTCATCACCCCGTCACCACCGAAATCTCCGGTAGAAGCCACTTCACCCGGTACAAACAAAATCTTGTTCCGATACAAACCGAGGTTCGCGTTAATATCATAGCTAAGCCCGAAAGCCGTCTTATTGCGATAGCCCAAATTAAACTCAAAGCCCTTGTTTTCCATCGAACCGGCATTTCTCCACTGCCCGCCACCTTCTCCAAGAATACCGATGTAAGACGGTTTTATCAAAATATCCGTTGTTTTTTTATAGTAATATTCGGCAGAGCCATACAATGTCTGATTAAACAAACTGAAATCCATACCGACATTGGTTTGTGTAGTAGTTTCCCACTTGATATCGTCATTTCCAATCTGAGTACGCACAAATCCGGAAGGAAGCAAACTACCGCCGTTACTTCCGGTAATATCATAAGAAGTTCCATAAGTAGGAGGATTGCCTGTACCGTATTTAGATTCGTAGATAGAATAGCGTGCGTAATTTTCAATATCCTGATTACCGGTTTGTCCCCAAGCCGCACGAATTTTCAAATCGTCAATCACATCTTTAGTTTTTTCCATAAAAGCCTCCTGACTAATACGCCATCCCAAAGAAACGGAAGGGAAAGTAGCATATTTATTATTGCTACCAAAACGGGAAGACCCGTCACGACGGAGGGTAAATGAAAGTAAATATTTATCAGCATACGAATAGTTCAGTTTTCCGAAGAAAGAAACCAGTGAGAAACCACCTGCTCCGCCACTTGCCTGTGACTGTCCTACTCCTGCGGAAGGATACATATAATCGGGAGTCAGAATCGCAAATCCTTCACGGTAAGCAGCAAAATTTATGTCGTCTTCACGATTCAACTCCATACCTACCATAACATCTCCACAATGTTTGCCAATCTCCAATTCGTAAGTGGCCACAGCATTCCACATCCATTTGGTGAAATGCTCCTGTTTCATCTCAACCGCATCCTTATCACTGTTCAGGAAACCGGTGTTGTAAGGAAGCGTAAAATTACGTTGATACTTCTGTGCATAGTCCAATCCAAAAGTGGAACGGATATTAAGTCCTTTCACCGGGTTCAGGTTTACATACGCATCACCGAACAAACGCCAATAAGTATATCGGTTGTTCCGATTATCATAAATTACACGAGCCACATTTTGGCGGTCGGGCATAGTACTGTTGGGACCTCCCCAATTCGTTCCATCCACAGTGTGTACGGGAATCATGGGAAGGGCAATCATGGCGTCACTCATGATATTCCCTGGAGCTTGAACTTCCGTCGTACGGTTCAGAGTGAAATGCTCACCGATAGTCAGAATATTATCTATCACCTTATAATCACTATTAATACGTGCAGAAATACGGTCGAAGTTTGTATATTTAATCAAACCGTCATTTTTATAATATCCCAGAGAAAAGAAATAATTACCTCTTTCCGTTCCATTACTCAACGAAAGATTGTATTGTTGAATAAAGCCGGTACGTGTAATTTCATCAAACCAGTCCGTATCACTTGTTGCTATTGTATTGGCATCATCAATAAATTTGGGAACATAGATGTTATTCAACACAGGATAGCCTTCAGCATTATATCCCCAGTCGTATTGATAACCGATAGAATTAGCATTCGGATTCTTACCACTGTTCACATTGGCTTGCCATAATGTACGCCCATATTGCTCAGTATTCATCATATCCAATTTAGACTGGTACATAGATGCGGAAACCGAAGCGTCGAAATTAATCTTAATCTGTCCTTTCCTACCTTGTTTAGTAGTAATGATGATAACACCATTTGCGGCACGCGAACCATAAATAGAAGCAGAAGCCGCATCTTTCAGAACCTGGATAGATTCAATATCATTTCCATTCAGTTCATGCATACCTGCTTTAGAAGGCACACCATCAATGATATAAAGAGGGTCGTTGTTGTTCAATGTACCGATACCACGAATACGAACAGTAGCCGTACCACTTGGATTACCATCAGCAGTAATACTCATACCGGGAACACGCCCTTGGAGTGCTTTTACCGGATTGTTTTCACCTTGTTTCTGAATTTCATCAACTTTTACCACAGATACCGCACCGGTCAAATCGGCTTTACGCTGAGTAGTATAACCTGTCACCACCACTTCATCCACCATTTGCGTATCTTCTTCCAATAAAACTTGGATAGAGGTAGCCGCTTTCACAGTCACGGGCTTATAACCGATATACGAAATCTTTAAAGTAGCATTAGTAGGAACAGAAAGCGTGAAGTTACCGTCAAAATCGGTAATCGTTCCATTAGTTGTGGATATAGTCTCAATGACGGAAGCGCCAATAATCGGCTGGCCATCCGTTTTGGAAGTAACGTTTCCTTTCACTGTTATGTTTTGCCCGCAGAGGGCTGACATGAAAGTAAACAGGAAACAAACGCTGCAAAGAAGTTTTTTGTTCTTCATAATACTGAGCATTAGTTTGATGTTATTAATTTAAAAGTACGAATTTTATCTTTATCGATGATGCAAATTACGGTTGATTTATATCAATCGACTAAAAAAAATGTTTCAAAGGCTGTAATATATGTTGCATAGAGTGCTATTTGATGGATTATATTGAAAATACAAATGGTATTCCCCATCTTTATACATGAGTGCATTGACATAGTTTTTATGGTAACAAAGTATTCTTATATCAGAACTCAACCTTATTTTGAAAAAGCCCTACCGTAAAGCAATAAGCCTAAAAGCTTCTATTTACGGTAGGGTTTCTCATTGATTCTTATCCGAAATCTCTTATTGTATAAGACTTTTCAGTGCGGAGATTAAAAACTTTCAGTGCGAAAAACTAGGTACTTTTATGTAGCCGGGAAGTGGTCCCCTTATAACGTGACCATTGTCACCTTGCAAAGGGATAAATGGCACTTTATAACGTGACGAATGTCACCTTATAAGACAACCACTCCTTTTCAAAAGGAGTAAAAACTATAAAGATACGAAATCTATCTATGAAAAGCAAGAGCAGGTATAATTAATCAGATATTAAACGATATTTCATCCTAATATTTACCATCTCCTCCTATTTTCAAGATACCCTTCCTTTTTATCACATGATAACGAAAACTACTTTAAGATGACGAACACTACAAAATTGTAGTGTTCTCCAAACGAATATCACAGGATGAAGCTCCTACCATAAAAGTAAACGAACCTTGCGGCACAACAAAACAGGTCTGTTTTTCATCCCAATACCGAAGTTACTCTTTATCAACCGTAATCTCTACTTTCCTACTTTCTCCTGCCTTTAAAGCAATACGTCGGAAACCTTTCAACTGTTTGATAGCTTGCATACCACCTGCGACTTCCGGCAATTTAACGTAAACTTGCGCCACTTCATCGCCAGCCCGCTTACCTGCATTTTTCAACGTGAATGATACATTCATCGTTTTTCCCGCATCAGTTACTTCCAGATTATTATATTTAAAAGTCGTATAACTAAGTCCGTAGCCAAACGGATAGAGCACGTCTTTCTTAAAATACTGATAAGTACGTCCTTTGGTTATATCATAATCATCAAAGGGTGGAAGTTCCTCCAAAGACTTGTAATAAGTCAGCGGTAAACGACCCGCCGGATTATAGTCTCCAAACGAATGAATTGTGATCTTGACCTTTCATATTGTCCCACGAGAAACCCGGAAATACCAATGGAGCATAATCCACTTGATTCTTCTTTGACCATTGGATATCCGCCTCTACCAATTTTTGAAATTTTGGATAAGTGTTCTCATTATAACGTCCTACGAACCAAGGCATCACGATATCGCATTTTCTGATAAGCTGATGAAGGTGGGGATCTGATTCTGTATCTCCTTTCAGTTCGCGCCATTGGGTAGGCACTCCAAGCATTACACTGAATCCTTGCAATTTTAAACCGTCAATAATACGCTCCGCCTCTTTCAGCCCATAACGTCGGTTATCATTAAATCCAACTCCCCATACGGTAACCAACGGTTTCCCATTATGATATAGATAAGACGGATTCTTGACATGATCTTTTATAGAATATTGACGTGCGATTTCTGCAATATCTTTTAATAACAACCCTTCTTCTCCCGGCTTCATACCACTCAAGTCATACATCACACAGATAGCCCGTTCGTATTTATTTACTGCCTTCATTGCCGAATTGAGGACTTTATTGAAATGTTTCAATCCGCTTTCATTCCGAATTTCGGAAACAAAGCGTTGCATAAATACTCCATCCAACCCATATTGGTTCATCCACTTAAAATGAAGTTCGACTGTAGATTCGTCATAAGAAGAAAAGACTGATGCTGGTTTGCCATCCTCAAAAGTAAACTCTGTCTTATAGAGTTTTTTATATTCCGACACTTCCGGCCAAAAATCAACTGAACAGGAACCGGGACGAAAACCCTTCGGACCATTATAATGATGCCAGCCGCGGCCGGAGCCGTCATCAGGGGTATTGAACCACCCCTGATAACCGGCCATCACTAACCCCTTATAAGAGTTATATTGCCTGCCTCCACCTTTGGCTGTTATACCTACTGAAAACAAAAAACCAACCAACTAAATCTTTTTACCATATTCCTTTGTTTTTCATGTTATATTAAAAGTTCTCCAATACTATTTTTCAGCAAAGTAAAGGAGCGCCCCTTAATAAATCCCACTAAAAGGAATTAATAAAGACTTAAAATCGAATTAATCGGGGGAAAAAGTAGAAAAATAATGAGACAAAGCCTGTGCACACGCGTATCCCTCTTCATAAAATTCCGTTAGTTTGCGCACATTCTTTTCAATACGGTCTACCACCACAGGCTTCAATGGACGGATAACGATAATCTTTCCTTCGTCTTCCATACGCTCCACCATTTCCAATTGTTCATTATAAACAGCACAACGACGGCTCAACGCTTCACGTAACTTCGGATATTTCCGATAAACAAATGCCGGAATGCGAATATCCTTCGAATCTTTCCGATAACCCCTGTTACGGGTAAGCACAACGACATTATGTGTGTAACCATCCGCAATAGCCCGTTGCAGGGGAATGGAATCTACAATTCCTCCATCGAGCATCGGTATACCGTCTACATAAGCAATAGGGCAAACAAAAGGCAGACTGCTGGAAGCACGAACGATATCGATCACTCGCTTTTTATCTTTCTTCTCTTCAAAGTAATTGGCCTCTCCCGTCACGCAATTCGTAGTCACCATCACAAAACGATCGGATGAAGCAAAATAAGTTTCATAATCGTAAGGAAGGATATGCTCGGGGAACTCATTGAAAAGTAAATCGAAATCGAGAATGTTACGCTTCTTGAGTAAATACTTCAAACCGATATAGTTGTATTTCTCCAACAAGTCAATATTGCTGTATTTGGCACGTCCCCGTTGACGGGAAACATACGACAACCCATTACACGCTCCTGCCGATACTCCTATCGTATAAGGAAAACGAATATTGTGATCCATCAGATAGTCGAGTACACCACAAGTAAACACACCGCGCATACCTCCGCCTTCCAATACCAATCCTATAGATTCATCTACTTTCAAATCTTTCATATCCTTACTCCCATTCTCGTTTTCACACTCTATGTTGCATAAACAAGCCTTTGTCTTTTATTGCATATTTATGACAAATTCAAACAAAAAGGCTGATTGTTGGGCAAAAATAGCAAATATTTAAACAGATACTTGTTTTTTCGGTTCAATATATGTAACTTTAGGCTAGCTTAATTGTTTAAGGAGGAAAAATTTAAAAAGTCCTGCCCGCAGGCAAGCACCATGAGAATACAGTTTGAGATTAAAGAAAATTTGCCGGAAATCATCGAAGAAATCATGAATTCCGAAAAATGGCAAACTTCCGTGAAGGAAGAACTTAGCGGTCGGACGACCGTTGTGATCCGTGACCAGGCGTATGGTTCAGAAGCCACTATTGAGATTTATGCTACGTCCATTGAAATCAAAACCGCATGGTCAAAGTACTCCTATCGCATATTCGTAACCAATGACATCGTATGGTGCGAATATAACGGAGCCTATCGTGGACTATTGGAACAAGTACTTCTACCGACTATTACCCCCAAAGAGAGTTTGCTCAATTCCGATGTGACCGAAAGTTCGCTTTATGGAAACGAGCCTAAGAAACTTAGAGAGTACGCAGAAGACAATCTGAAATTAAAACAATTCCGCCGAGAAAACTTCAACGAACAGAAAAACGGAACTGCACCGTTTGACCATCCGAAACGTGTCTATGATGAATTCATTAAAGAAGATTACATAGTAACATCCAAGGATAAGGAAAAGAAAGAATAACACGCATCTAATGATGCATCTACCTATACCGCTTTGTTGTTAGAACAAAGCGGTATTTTTGTACCCCAATATACTAATATTCATTCTTTTTTTATACATATTAATTCAAACGGATGGTTATCAAAAGAGGAATCCTTATATTTGCAACCAAAACAAATTTAATATTAATGTCATAAGAATGAAAAAGAGTATCCTTATCGCTGCTTTGGGCTTATTCAGCCTAAGCATGACGGCACAAGACACAAAACCCGAAGAGGGCTTCGTTTTCACGACAGTGAAAGAAAATCCGATTACTTCCATTAAGAACCAGAATCGTTCGAGCACCTGCTGGAGCTTCTCTACTCTTGGATTCGTAGAGTCCGAATTACTCCGGCTAGGAAAAGGTGAATATGACCTTTCTGAAATGTTTGTAGTACACAAAACGATGGAAGACCGTGGAGTGAATTATGTACGCTATCATGGTGACAGTTCTTTCTCACCGGGTGGAAGTTTCTATGATGTGATGTATTGTATTAAGAATTACGGTATCGTTCCGCAAGAAGTAATGCCGGGTATCATGTATGGTGATACTCTACCGGTGCACAATGAACTGGACGCAGTTGCCGAAGGATACATTAATGCAATAGCCAAAGGCAAGTTAAGCAAATTGACTCCGGTTTGGAAAAACGGTCTGACAGCTATTTATGATACATATTTGGGAGAATGTCCTGAGAAGTTCACTTACAAAGGAAAAGAATATACGCCGAAAAGTTTCGCAGAATCACTTGGTCTGAACTGCGATGACTATGTATCACTGACTTCTTATACTCATCATCCGTTCTATACTCAATTTGCCGTAGAAGTTCAGGATAATTGGCGTAACGGTCTGTCATACAACCTGCCAATCGATGAACTGATGGCTGTAATGGACAATGCCGTAAAGAAAGGATATACTTTTGCATGGGGTAGTGATGTCAGTGAACAAGGGTTCAGCCGCAATGGTACCGCCGTTATGCCGGATATCATCAAAGGAGCTGAACTTTCAGGTTCGGATATGGCCCGTTGGACAGGTATGACTCCTGCCGACAAACGCAGAGAATTGAGTAGCAAACCATCACCGGAAATGGAAATTACTCAAGAAATGCGTCAGGCTGCTTTTGATAACTGGGAAACAACAGATGACCACGGAATGCAAATCTATGGAATCGCCAAAGATCAGACAGGGAAAGAATATTTCATGGTAAAGAATTCTTGGGGAAAAGCCGGCAAATATAACGGTATCTGGTATGCCTCCAAAGCCTTTGTTGCTTATAAGACTATGAATATTCTAGTACACAAGGATGCACTTCCTAAGGAAATTGCCAAGAAACTGGGTATCAAATAAGTCTGCCAGAAAATAGTATTAAAAAACATAACTGACTAATAAAGAACGGTATCCCTACATCAAATGTACAGGAATACCGTTCTTTTATTTCATAATTACTTCTCTCTATATTCCTGTGGAGTCATCCCTACATGCTTCCGAAAATATTTATTGAAAAAAGACAAATTGCTAAAGCCTAACGAGAATGCTATTTCTTTCACCGGTAAACGGGTAGACTTTAATTGTGCCTTAGCATTCATTATTATCATACCTGTAATAATCACCAACGGACTATGCCCACTTGCCTTTCGAATTGTACTGGAGAAATGTGCCGGTGTCACTCCGCATTTATCAGCATAGAAAGCAACTTCATGCTCTTTTGTGTAATTCGCCATTAATATTTGAACAAATTGCCGATATAATTCATGTTCACGTTTGAGAGGTTCATTCACTACTGTTTGTTGTCGACTATACAACTCTTTCACTCCTTGAAAAAAGATGGTAAGAATAGAACGAAGGATTTCTTTATTTTCCAATGTATTAGGCAAAGAATAAGCCCTGATTAATAAGCTATAAGCATTACGAAACAAAGTTGCAATCTCTTCCGGTAAAGGAACAACCGGAGTATTCAGTATGTTTGGCAATAAGCCCAACAACGAATCGACATAATTCACTGAGGCGACAAAGTCAGAAGAAAATCCGGCAAAGCAAACACGAGTATCCGAAGATACTTCATGTATTTGGATAAATGAATTAGGAAGAAGAGTGATAAAGTCATTTCGACGAATGACTACCTCCAACAAATTTATGGTGGCACGAACAGTTCCCTCCGTACAAAGTATAAAAAGCCCGGCTTTTATCTGACAGGGAAATCGACTATACATATTTAATATATCACCAGTAATACTATCATCCGCTATAAAATCAATAGGAAGATCAAATTTAGGAAGATTACCATCTATTATCATAATCAAAAAAATTAAGTTGCCCAAAGATAGTTTTTCTTTTGAGACCTTTGTTATAGCACATTAAGAATAGAACAACATATCTAATAAATGGAACATCTATTTAATATTTCATTAGATTATACGAATTAAAATAGTAAATATAGAACATTGAATCCCAAATATGGAGCTTGATAGCAAATAAACATTAAACGACCTTTGCAGAGTTTTAATTAATATTCTAATAAAAACTAAAAGAGAATGAAAACTTCTAAGAAACTATTTTATGTCGCCTGTATGGCTTTACTCTTGGCTTCCTGCGAGAAAACCTACAACGACAAACTCTTTTGGCCGGGAGAAATCAGCCAGGAATATGGTTCGTATATCAAGCCATACACTTTAGACCTAACCTACAGTGGAGAGAAATTGGCTGGAAAAACAGTCAACTTTAAAACGGAAGACAGTGAGACAGGAACACTGACATTAAACGATGTAATTCCGGGAGAAAACACAACTCCAATCAATGATGTGCAATTGAATGAAAGTGGAGAAAAAGATGCTTATACATTCAATGGGACGAGCGTTACGAAAACAGGGGCTGAAGTTAAATATAGCGGTAGAATTACACCGAAAGCTATGCAATTGTCACTTGAGGTGACGATGGCTCATTACGGTTCTGTTGCGAATACATACGTATTCCCCGCCTACTCACATACAACAACCGAAGAAGTAACAGTACGCAATAGTGGAGCTAGTTATGTAAACATAACAGTAAAAGAAGAAAACGAATCGATAAAACCAATCATCCTACAAATAAAACAGACTGCAACCAATGTTTTAGACGTACTTTTTCCTTATATATTGAAAGATTTAACGTTAGAGAGAAATGGGCTTGTTACTGCCAATTATACTACCAGTTCCATAAACCTTGATGAAATTATAGAGATTGCCAATGCAAATAAAACAGACGCAGAGTTTAAAAGCCTGCTTCGACAACGTACCTATGTTCCTTCCCCTATAGGATTAGCTTATTGGAATCAAACAGATGATAATTCATTTGTATTACAATTGAACATACCCGCCATCATCTCCCTTATTACTCAAAATAATGGACAAGAAATAGATAATCAACTCATCATCGGCATTAGCGAAGCACTTATCAAATCTGATCCAGTACGATTGAAACTAGCATTAAGCGCTCTCAATACTGTTCTGAATAATCAAATACTGACGTATATTTTAAAGGTAGACGATGTCACTTTCACTATGCTAATGTCATGGCTAAAGAATGGTATTCCAATGGAAATCAGCCAAACAACAAAGGATCATACCTATATCTATTTCAATAAAGAAAGTCTTACACCGTTCGTCAATATCATTTCGTCATTATTGAAAATGGATTTAAAAGAAGTTACCACATTATTAGACAAAATGGAAATAGGAGTCGATCTCACTATTCAACAATAATTATCTTAACCATCAAAAAGAAAGAACAATGAAAAAGATATCTATTTTAATGACAGGCTTCCTTGTCATAACGCTCAGTTTACTGACATCTTGTGATAATGATCATTACGGACCGGCTCCGGTAGATGTGACAGCTAATTATTCAAACAAGCTATCAAATCCCAATCCAAACTTAATTCTTACCTATAATGGAGAAACGATGATTGGAAAATCTGTAGACTTTAGTACTGTAACCGGAGAAACAGCTATTGTTACTCTTTATGATATTTTACCGGGAGAGAAAGAATTAAAAATGGTATCCATCCCTCTTTCCGGAGATGAGGAAGGATATTCTTTTTCCGGGAGTGGAATGGGAGAGAACACTTTAACCTCCTTTAGATACGAAGGGCGTGTCACAAAAGGGCAGTTAACATTAAATATATCCAATCTTCAAATGGGTAATGCTGAGTTATGGGCAAACACCTACAAACTACCTACAGTTATTAACGGTATCAAAAGGATTGTAGTGGGGGATATATGGGGAGATGAATATACATGGCAAGAAGTTGATGGACAAGTTTTAAATGCATCATGCTATTTTTATGCAGACATAGAAGCTTCAGAAAGCGGAGCCACAACTCAGACATGGGGTAATGCAATTCAAAACATTTTAAGCTATATCTTACCACAAGTTTTACAAGATATAACTTTAAGAGCAGATGGAAATATAACAGCCTCCTATTCTAATGAACCACTATCAGGACTAGATATGGAAACTATTTTTGGCTTTCTCTCAGTTCCACTGACACAAGATATGATCACTCCTCATATTGCTAATCGCAAATACATTCCATCTCCTAAAGGATTTGCCAACTGGCATCAGAAAAATGACAAGTTTATATTAAAATTAAACTTAGCCAATATAATTTCTCAAATAGCTAGCGACAAGCATATAGATGCAAATATAATTAATGCAATCATTGATGCTATCTCTCAAATGGATCCGATGAAATTGAAAGAACTACTAACTACCCTTAATCAAAGTCTAAACAACGACACACTTGGATTTTTGATCAATATCAATGATACCTCTTTCAAAGCACTTTTTAATTGGTTAACTACAGGAATTCCAATGCTTGTTACCTCAAAAGAGGGGCACACTCATATTTATTTAGATAAAGAAGAATTTACTCCTATAGCTAAATTACTTCCAGACTTGAGTCCATTAGTAATTAGTATGCTTCCAGAGGATATGCAAGCATTAGGAAGCATAATCTCTGCGTTTTTAGATGGAATTTCGAAAGCTTTCCTTTCGCCCCAAAAAATCGAATTTGGTTTAGAGCTTGTACAAAGCAATAAAAAATAAGAAAAATGAAAAAACTACATATCCTAACTTTATTAATTAGTCTTATTGGATTTGGGAATAGTTTTGCCCAAACCCTTAAAGGACATATATACGATGCAAAGACCAATGAACCATTGGTAGGAGCAGCCGTCACTTATAAGCTTCACGGCAATCAGGGAGTAGTATCCAACATCAACGGAGAATATGAAATCAAACTTCCAGAAGGAGGAGTTGACCTTGTTTTCAGTTATGTAGGTTATGAAGATGTGCTAATGCCTATTGTGATCAATAAACGTGAAATTGTCATCAAAGACGTCTATATGAAAGAAAGCACCAAGCTACTGGAAGAAGTAGTGGTCAGTGCAGGACGTTTTGAGCAGAAGTTGAGCGATGTTACCGTCTCTATGGATGTAGTCAAATCAGGAGATATTGCCCGCCAAGCACCGACAGATATCTCCTCTACCCTTCGTACACTTCCCGGAGTAGATATTGTAGATAAACAGCCTTCCATGCGTGGTGGTAGCGGATGGACCTACGGAGTAGGTGCACGTAGCCAAATTCTGGTAGACGGAATGAGTACACTCAACCCTAAAACCGGAGAAATAAATTGGAACACCGTACCTCTAGAAAATGTAGAACAAGTGGAAGTGATAAAAGGAGCTTCTTCGGTACTATATGGTTCGTCAGCACTGAATGGTATTATCAATATCCGTACCGCCCGGCCGGGACTAACCCCGAAAACCAGGTTCAGTGCTTACGTCGGTGTATATGGTGATGCAGAAAATGATGAATATCAATGGAGCGACAAGAGCTTTTGGAAAGAGGATAAATACGCAGTGAAACCTATCTTGCGTGGAAGCCTTCTTAGTGGTGTACGCAATCCTATTTACGAAGGATTCGACCTTTCCCACTCCCGCCGTATCGGTAATTTCGACGTTAGCGGAGGTATTAATCTCTTCACCGACGAAGGATATCGCGAACAAGGATACAACAAACGTTTCCGGATGGGTGGGAGCCTGACCTATCATCAGCCGGATATGGGTATGAAACTGTTGAACTATGGATTCAATGTTGACTTCCTGTCCAACCAATATGGAGATTTTTTTATCTGGCGTTCACCGACAGAAGTATACAAGCCATCTCCTTTCACCAACATGGGACGTGAAGAAAATAACTTCCATATCGACCCTTTCATCAACTATGTGAATCCGGAGAACGGTACATCACATAAGATTAAAGGCCGCTTCTATTATAGTGCCGACAACATTATACGCCCCACCAACGGAGCCTCCATTACCGATATTCTAGGGAATATGGGAACCGATGCCCAAACAATACAGAATATAGCAGGAGGTGATTACAGTTCACTTTACCCGGCATTAGTTGGCATTGGTTCAGGACTTATCAATGGAAATCTGGAAAATGCAATGAATGGAATATTCACTTCATTAGGAAATATATTCCCGAATGCAACAACCGCCGACTATTGCGACTTAATCTCATGGACTATGGATCACGGGCTGCCCGCTGATTTAGACAAACTGATACAGGATGATAAATTGCCCAGTGATCTCGTTCCTTGGCTATCTAATGTTATTAATCCGTCACGCATTAATCCGAAAACACAGACGGACAAGAATTTCGACTATTACCTCGACTACCAATTTAATAAAAAATGGAACAGTGGTGCGCAAATCACTACGGGGGTTACATTCGAACATATCCGCTATGATTCTGCCGTAATGGATGAGATATATAAAAGTGACAACATTGCCGCTTTCCTGCAATATGACCAACGTTTTTGGGACCGTCTGAGCGTATCGGCCGGTGTACGTGCCGAATACTACCGCGTAAACAGCCATCACCGAGAGGCGGAAACAAAAATATTCGGAACAAAGGTCCCCTTCCGTCCTGTTTTCCGTGCCGGATTAAATTATCAATTGGCTGATTACAGTTTTATCCGTGCCAGCTTCGGACAGGGATACCGCAACCCGTCCATCAATGAAAAATACCTGCGTAAAGATATCGGTGGAGTCGGTATCTATCCTAATCTGGACATCAAACCGGAAAAGGGATTTAATGCGGAATTAGGATTCAAACAGGGATATAAAGTCGGCAATCTGCAAGGATTTGTAGACCTTGCTGGATTCTATACGCAATATAAAGATATGGTTGAATTCCAGTTCGGTTTGTTCAACAATGCCAACTATACAATGATCAACAGTATTGGCGATGCCATTCAGATGTTGTCAGACGGTAAAGGCTTTGGAATCGGTGCCCAATTTCATAATGTATCGAAAGCACAAATCTACGGTATTGAAATCTCTACAAACGGTGTGTACAACTTCAATAAAAATACAAAACTATTCTATAACTTAGGATATGTATATACCGAACCTCGTGATGCTGATTATCAGGAACGCAATGCCGTAGAAGGACTTTATACCGACCCGTTACAGATGAAGGAGAAATCAAATACGGGAAAATATCTGAAATACCGTCCTAAACATAGCTTTAAAGCTACGGTAGATTTCCAGTGGAAGCGTATCAACGTAGGTGCCAACATTGCATGGAAGAGTAAAATTCTCGCAGTAGACTATTTGATGATGGACGAACGTGATAAACAGCAGAAAGATCTGATGGACTATGTACGCGGTATTCTCTTCGGCTATTCAAAAGGCGAGACACTGGCTACTTACTGGAAAAAGCACAATACGGATTATGCTACCGTCGACCTGCGTTTTGGAGTAAAAGCAACCAAAGAAGTAGCGTTCCAATTTATGGTAAATAACCTATTGAACAAAGAATACAGCTATCGTCCTATGGCGGTTGCCGCTCCACGCACTTTCGTACTGAAAATGGATGTCACTTTCTAAATGACTATTAAGATTTATAATTGATTACGAAACGGCTGCATAATGCAGTCGTTTCCTTTTTTGCCCTATCCAGTCACATTTAATTTATATATTACGTATCTTTGCACCCGAAAACAGAGAAATACAACCGATAAAATGAAAAGACATATTGTACTTATTGCAATCCTATTTTACGCAGCCTTTGCACAGGCACAAGAAGTTTTTGTAAATGCAGATTTCGTCAGCAGCTATATCTGGCGTGGTATTGACAGCGGCAATGCAAGTGTGCAACCCTCACTCGGCCTCAACTGGAAAGGGTTGACCGTCTATGCTTGGGGTTCTACCGAGTTCCGGGAAAAGAATAATGAAATAGACCTTTCACTAGAATATGAGTACAAAAACCTGACTCTTTACTTCAATAACTACTTTACCCAAACAGAGGATGAGCCTTTCAAATATTTCAATTACAGTTCGCACTCCACCGGACATACTTTTGAAATAGGAGCCGGATATATGTTTAGCGAGAAATTTCCACTATCTGTAAGCTGGTACACCACATTTGCAGGAAATGACTACCGGGAAAACGGGAAACGCGCTTGGTCCAGTTACTGTGAATTGAGTTATCCTTTCAATGTGAAGGACGTAAATCTAAGTATCGAAGCAGGCTTTACACCTTGGGAAAGTTTTTATTCCAATAAATTCAATGTAGTCAACGTCGGGTTATCCGCAACAAAAGAACTCAAAATTACATCCAATTTTTCTTTGCCCATATTCGGAAAATTAATAGCTAACCCTTACGAGGAACAGGTCTATTTTGTATTCGGAATTACTCTTTAGTTTATTCATTCCTCTAATACAACTAAAACCTAACTTAACGACCGTAAGTGGGAATATGAGATTCCAATCCTAGAAACAAAAAAGTCGCCACTTATTAACGTGACGACTTTTCTATTCATTTCACTAGGAGTTATTTATTCGGATGAGAAAAATTAATTTGTTCACTCCATTGAGGTGTTCCACCAAGAGTTACATGGTTCTGGTTAGGACTACTATCCTTCAACTCATTACCCGTTCCTTCATCACATTTCCAGTAACCTATCAACCCATCAGAATCTCCGGCAACTTGACGTGACATATTGTCTTTTATCACATTCTCTGAAAGACATTTCTTCCACATACGAATCTGTGCGAATTCTACTTGTTGTTCATATCCAAAGCTTCCTATAGCAAAAGAAAGGCTTTTAAAAGTCCAGTCAATAGAATTTGCTAACGAATTATCCTTTACACCATCTTTATATACTGTAACTGTTGTACCATCATAGGTATAAGCAATATGATACCATGTATCAGGCCACCAGAATCCGGTAGTATCAAAATGACCTGCTGAATTTTGGAATTGTAAAATAGGAATCTGTACATTAGCTCCATCAGCATAATAGCGAAGAGTTAAATCAGAGAATGTGAGCGGTTGGGAATCAGGAACAAAAATTCGTGCCCTGAAATTTTTATTTCCCAAACCTTCCCAATCTCCTGTAGGTCTCCCTGTTATATTATCTACCTTCACCCAATATTCAAAAGTCCATTGTTCCATAGGAATGGCAGTACTAAACGTCTTAGTAGTTCTATTTCCACGTTTTATTATTACAGCTTTTTGCCTATGAGGTGAGGTTAGCAAATAAAGAAGATGATTCGCGTTCCCCTTCATTTCGATCGGTCCGTCCACAGAAGTAATTCGTATAGGGATAGCATATGCCTCACCATTTGAAGAACTATATGGTTTTATAGTAAGATCAATAACCGGAGCTGAAACATTACCAGCAGAAATAGTAACCGTCTTTTCAAAATTTCGATATTCTTCCGGAAGCACTAAATAGTTTGCTTCATTTTTGTTATTATAATCCTCAAGCAACTGCGGATCAATATCCAGTGTAACAGTGACATCATGATCCATAGCACGAACTAAACGAACTGTCAGCGTTTTTACAACTTCTTCATCATCTACCAACTGCGTTATTATCTGTTGATCGAATTTATTAGAAGGTGCGGCCTCCTGAATATATAATCCATTATCAATGGCCTTCATTTCCGCATCATCACAACCAAAGACTGATGTCAGAATAATTACCAATACCACATATTTAGAAAATCTAATCATCTTCATAGTTTTCATTTTTAGTTATATTCATAGTATTAATGTTGGGCAGGATTCATCACCTGAATCACTTCGCGCATAAAGAAATAATCATTTACCGGACGGCACAAATTAAAACGATACGCTCCTACACCACCGATACGTGCATCTACTCCCGGACGATAATACATAGACATCCCCTTCAAAGAATATGTCGTCACACCGTCTCGAGTTGTAAACTGCGGTCCTCCGTCCGATTTATGTCTTTCGAAGTCTTCACACCAAACAGTTTTACGAAGAATTGTAACTTCATCTTCTATTGATCCAAATTTAGCCAATAGTTTATTGAAACGAGTATCCAAATCAGTATCACCCGGGCTATAATATGCTTGAATCACATAATAATCCAATAGTCCACCAGATTCTGTGTTCAAAGTCTGAGGTTCTCCATCCACCATAAGAATACGGCCTGTTCCCGATTTCGGTCCAAAATTTTTCGATAACTCATCAAGAAGAATGTGCATGCGTTCCGGATGACTGGAAATATTGCCTGGATAGCCCCAATTCGGTTCATAGTCAATATCAAAACCGTCATAATCATACTTATTGACAGAATCCGCTATAACCTGTGCATATTTACGGATAGCAGCCTCAATACCCTCTGGGGAGCCATCACCATAGTGATTATTGTACGTTGGATGATTTCCGGTTGCATACCATCCCCAGTAAGCTGCCATAGCCTCTGCATAAGAGTCATATTGCACACCGTCTACTATATGGTCATTCTCCACAGAAGCAGGTGTCATACTTCTACCAATATCCATGATATGCTGGCAATACAATATCCGGGTTCCTTTCTTTTCCCTAACCTCCTTAAGATCACTTTTCTGCGCTTCTGTCAAATTGAAAGCACCGCCCCACAAAGATACTAAATCCATGGAGTCGGGAATACCTCTCAATTGGTTATTCATATTGTCACCTGTCCCCGACCAATCGCTATACCATCCAAAACAAATAGGATGATCTGTTTTTTTATATTCACGCAAGGCTCGATAGTAATCCTCGCTATTAATATTCACCGGTTCAGTAAATTTATTCTCCATTTCAGTCCAGTCACTACATTGCACAAATACAAGTACAGCGACAGACGCGAATATGAAATATATTAATTTTCTCATACTATAATCTTAAAATTAACCATTAATAATCTCTAATTTTTCAAAGCCCACCACAAATCGGTACCATTAGAGTCTCTCCCATCACTAAGCATAGTCACAGCAGCCTCCACATTTTCTTTATTCGTATTATACTCTGTGTCAGCAAAACGAAGACGGCGTTGCCCGCGAGCCGGTTTACAATCCGGATTTGCAGAATGTGTTGCCGGAAATAATTTCGGGAATCCCGTACGACGGAAATCCGACCAGCCATTTAAAGGATCCGGATAGAGAGCTATCCACTTTTGAGTAAGCACTCTCTCCAACATTTCCTCCGGAGTGGCACTTTTGTCCCATTTAATAGTGATAGTAGACAAATTACTATAATTGTCGGCAGAGTGATTGGGATCAACGTAATTTCCCGGTTTCGATTCATCATCAACCAAATACTCATCTACTCCGGTTACTTTAAATTCCTCAAATGACAACCGAATTCCCCGTTCATAGAAAGTCTCCGCATCACCCTGCATATCCCAGCCTTTCAGCTCGCCTTCAGCACGTAGGAAAGCTGCTTCTGCAGCATACATCACCGGTTGCGGCAATGTTTTATCAGTCGTTATCATCAGGTTGCTATAGTTCTGATAATCAGAAGGACTTGGAGCTACCGAAGATCCCGAACGGACTCCTACATAATCTTCAGAAAAGCCAGCCGCTTGCTTAGTAAAATAGGCGGAACGCCGTGGGTCCTTATACCCATTCATATATGAGGTAATACAAGCATTAGCTCTCACTTCGCCCCATCCGCTCACAATAGCATAGCCATTTTCATTGATACCACTGCTAGTTGTGTCATACGAACTATCGGAAACAGACTCCAACACACCACCACGTACAGCTCCTTCAGCTTTAGCCTGAGCATAATCTGCTACTCCGGACACCCGGATAGCCATTCTAAGTTTTAATGTATTGGCAAATTTCATCCATTTTTCGCAATTTCCGCCATAAAATTGATCTACTGCTGCCAAATCCTGGTTAATTCCCAATTCCGCTGCAGATTTCAATATAGTAATTACATTATCCAAATCATCGAACATGGCACGCCAGGCAGTCGGTTCGTCGTCGTAAGCAGCCCTTATATCACCCGATTTCACTTTAGAGTAAGGGATAGGACCTTGCAGGGAGGCCATCATCTGCATTGCATAAATACGTGTCAACTGAGCCATAGCGTAGATAACACCCTTTTTCTCCGTAGCTTCCTCAATCCGGAAGAAGTTAGGATAAATGCGTGCATATATTTTAGCCCAGGTAGCAGCGTTATGATCCTCCATCGCATTGTAATAAGCAAAAAGATTTTCCCCTTTTGACCAAGTATTAGGTGCGGTAATTTGTCCGCTAAAACAAGCCCACATACAATTTATATGCTGACAGTCATTTTGCATAGGTGCTGCATATACATTAAACATTCCCGACAGCAATGTATTAGCCGGCACTTTAGAAGGCTGGTACGGATTGGTGTTGAAATCCTCAAAATTAGTAGTACATCCTGCCATCAAGCATATAACCGCACTTGCTCCAATATATTTTATTATCTTGTTCATACCTATTTACTATTTAAAACTGAAATTTGACATTAAATCCAAAGTTTCTCGTACTTGGGAGCATATATGCATCAAATCCCTGATAGAAATTAGACGCAGCCGAAGTAGTCAGTTCTGGGTCGAAAGGTGCTTTGCAATAAATCATCCACAGATTCTTTCCTACAAGTCCGACAGTCATACCTAATTTATTGGCAAACCATTTCTTCGGCAATGTATAACTCAGGCTTAATTCACCCAAACGCACGTTTGTAGCACTATATGTATAGTAAACGGAAGCTGTTTGAATTGTCTGGAAGTAATTGCGCGCATCTATTTTGGCTTGATTAATCGGTACGCCACCCGCATCACGAACATCCGCACTAATTTTAGACACACCGGCAGCATTCAATACTGATTGCGTTTCACTTAGTACAATACCTCCAAAACGTCCGGTAAATGTCATACCCAGATTTATACCTTTATATCCGAATCCCAAATTCCATCCCATATTCATCTTTGGCAAGATAGATCCCAAATGAGTTTCCTTATTTTCAAGGGCAAGACCTACTCCTTCCTCATTAAGGATATATCCATTGAGATCGCGTTTCAGCACTTTCTGACCATATACATCTCCCATTGAACCACCTACACGCAAAAGCAGACGGGCATCTAATTGTCCATAATGCAAAACATCCAACTCCGGCATTACGATCGGCTCTCCGGTAGCATAATTATAAGCGCCATCGGCTAATTGTTTTATTTCATTACGATTCCAAGTCAACGTATAATTAGTGTTGAAAGAGAAATCTCCCCACTTCTTATCATATCCTAAAGACATTTCAATACCTTCATTCATAATATTTCCACTTTGGATAGGAATAGATGAATATCCGGAAGAAGCAGACAAAGTTGCATGGAAAGTCTGATTGTAAGTATTGGAACGATAGTAAGTTAAGTTGAAACTGATATCATTCAGAAATCTGGCGTCTACCCCCACTTCCCATGATTTTGTGCGTTCTGGTTTCAATTTAGTATTCGGGTAAACAGAAGTCGTGTTCCAATTATGCGACGCTTCATCATATGGATAAGTGACAGTAGTCATAAAACGATCGTAAGAATTACCTACCTCAGTATATGAACCACGAACTTTCAAAAAACTTAACCATTCCGGTGTATCAAACATACTTGTAAGAATAGCCGAAAGCCCTACCGACGGATAGAAGAATGATTTATAATCAGAGAAAGCCAATCTTGAATCCCAGTCATTACGTCCGGTTACCGTTAAATAAAGCATTGACTTCCAACCTAGTTCTGCATTCGCAAAGATAGCTCTAGTCTGATCATGCCAACCCTCTTGCTTTGGTTTCCATGCTTTATCAAAATCCAAATTATGAACAGCAAAGAAGTTATAAATCTTCAAGCCGCCTTCATATCCGATCGATTCATAACGACTGTCATTCAAAGATACACCCAAGTTTACATTCACAGACCAATCGTTAAAGTTCTTATTTACCGTAGCAATGGCATCTGCATAAGTAGTCTTTGACTGAGCCCAAGTATCATGATATGTTCCTCTGTCTCCTGCAGTCAGACTACCGGTAGAAGCATACGCCTTGTATGTCTTACGATTTTCATAATTGTCAATTTTCACACGACCTGTGACATCCAACCAATCAAATATTTGATATTTCAGAGAAGCATTCACCATATAACGTGTTTTCTTATTCTCACGTATCTGACGGTTTTGTACCCAATATGGATTTGCCAGTCCACTGGAAATTTCTCCGTAAGGCCAATACTGTTCCATTATACCTAAACCCTCATTGTAACGCTCAAACATACGCACATCCTCAAAATTTTCCGAACGGGGGAATCGATAAAGTCCGGGCAGTGGATTATAATAGTATCCTTGAGATACCATATTTTTATCGTTCTGAAGAATATAGCTTGCACCGGCATCCAGTGTCATTTTATCTTTCAAGAAACTGGTCGTGTTGCGTACAGTGAAATTATAACGGTTATATCCACTGTTCGGCAGGATATTTGTTGTATTGGTAGTGGAAGCCGACAAATAACTCTGGTTCTTTTGATTACCGGTAGACAAAGCAACAGAGTTTATCACGTTACTACCTGTACGGAAGAAATCGCGCGGATCATAATTGCTATTCACAATTGGTCCCCAGCTATCCACATTTCCTGCCACATTTCCGTACTTACTCTGCATTTCTGGCATCATCGCCACTTTTGAGAAAGTTGTATTGTTAGATACTGTCACAGACGTCTTGTCAACAGATCCTTTTTTAGTGGTAATCAGCACTACACCCGCAGCGGCAGCATTACCATACAATGCAGCGGCGGAAGGTCCTGTCAGCATAGAGATAGACTCTATATCTTCCGGATTAATATCAGCCGCCCCATCCGTACCCGGTTGGTCAGCAAAAACGCTTTGTGAATTGCCACCATTCATCATATTATACATGGGCACACCATCAATCACATAAAGCGCCAAGTTGGAAGAAGTGATAGACTTTATACCACGCATAACAACACGGGATGCGCCACCAGTTGAATTGGAAGAATTAATGGTAACACCGGCAACCTTTCCATTCAATGAAGATATGAAGTTAGCGTCTTTCACAGTAGTCAATTCATCCCCTTTCACCTGTTGTACATTATATGACAAAGCCTTTTCCGCACGTTTTATACCTAATGCGGTTACAACAACTTCATCCAAGACTTCAGCGTCCTGTTTTAACACAACCTGATAAAAATCTTTATTTGAAACGGCAACCATTTGAGTTGCATACCCTATATAAGATATTTTCAACTTAGATTTATCGGAAGCTTTTATCATAAAGTTTCCATTCATATCAGTTATAGTTCCCGTAGAACTACCTTCCACCGAGATATTCACACCAATCAGTGGTTCTCCATTTTCATCAACTACCTTGCCTCTTATATTCTTCACTACAGAAGGTGCTACCGACTTTTGTTCGGTAACTATAACATAATTATCACGGATTTGATAAGTGAAACCTGTTCCTTTTAAGATTGTATCAAGCGCAGTAGTTATAAGCGCATTTTTCAAGTTCAGATTGGTAAGCTTTTTGCTTTTCAATTGAGAATCACTATAATTGATAGACATTTTAGTTTGTCTTTCCACAGATTTTAAAGCCTCAATTACAGTCATATTTTTCTGCTGGATAGTTATTTTACTATCTTTTTGCCCAAAAACAGAGGTCTGCATCATTAATAATACTAAAAAAGTAAGAAAAACCTGTTTTTGGAGCACTCGTCCTGCTATTTCTTTATACATTTGTAGCATTTTCCTGGTATTAGTAAATTGGTTATTAATTCTATTTTGATTGGATTGCGTTAGTAACACGCTAATATTAAGGAATTTTTCGATTTCATATCCGGAAGGAATGGCAGTTCCCTCCGGATATTTTTTTTCATGGTGTGTTAAGTTAATAATTAGACATAGGGGTTATTTTTCAATTAGTTATATAGCATTTATTGTCTTTAATCACATAGTGGATATCTCCAACTACTTGTGAAATAATTAGCATAATTTCTTCCAACGTCACATTCTTCGGGAAACGGAAACTATAAGTATTATTATTCAAACTATGGAAACTATATACAAAAGTATATGGATACTTATGTTCTAGTCTCGTGAATATATCTTCCAAATGTGCATCACTAAATACAAGCTCTCCACGTTGCCAAGCTATTACATCATCAACTTGTGATTGTTGCAAACGACTTTTCTTAGTAAGTTTGTTATAAGATAACTGCTGATTAGGCTTCAATATAACACTTGAGACTAAATTATCATACTCCACTTTTACACTGCCCGAAACTAAAGTAGTGTACACTTCGTCATTCTCCGAATAAGTATTTACATTAAACTCAGTCCCCAAAGCTGTAACCTGAAAATCAGCTCCTTTCACAATAAAGGGATGTTCCTTATCCGGCCTTACCTTAAAATAGCCCTCACCTATCAGATATACACTTCTGGTTTTGCCATTAAAACTTTCCGGATAAAACAAAGTACTTTTTGAATTCAACATAACGGAAGTACCATCCGGTAATGTCAGTTCATGTATTTCTGCAGTTGGTATATGACATTCTATCAAATCACTGGAGAAATCGTCTTTTTCCAATAATAAATAGATAGAAACCGACGATACAGCCAGCAACAATACCGACGCTACCTGCCAAATACGTAATATATACCTCTTTTGCGAAGAGACAGGACGCATACCTATATTTTGTTGCATACGGCGTATAGACTGCTGCATTCCCTGAGGAACTCGCTGTTGTCCGGCTTCTTCCCAAAGAGAAGTGAGCGCTTCCATTTTTTCTTCCTTATGTTCTTCATCAGCCAACCAATGCCGGAATTGCTTTTGGACGGAAACCGGATAGTCATTCTGACTAAAAAGTTCTATCACTTGTCGAATATAATTCTTCATCATTATTTCATTATTATTTCTGCCTTATACTTTAAAGACAACTAAAATCATTATACTACTTAAGAGAGAAGAGAAAAAAACTAAAAAAAGAAGTATTTTCTTTAGGTCTATTAATGCTAGATAAATTTGGTGCTCTACCGTACGGATAGAAACACCCAATTTTTCCGCAATATCTTTATTGCTTAGTCCCTGAAATCTGCTGGCCTCAAATATCATCCTCCGACGCTCAGGCATTTTTGTTAAAGCAAGCCGGAGAATCATAAGTAACTCTTTATAATAGATATCCTTTAGTGCCTGATCATCTTCTATTATTTCACAAAGTATCGCATTTTCCGCAAAACTTGCCTGGTACTCTTGCTCTATACGCTGATGCTTAAACATATTAAGAATAATATTCCGTGTTGTTACAAAGATATACCCATCCAATTTATCATTAGGATGTTGCCACATTTCCGGTTGTTGCCACAGTTTACAAAAAACATCTTGAGCAACGTCTTCTGCATCTTCGTCCGATTTCAGTAACTTTCGAGCAAAGTTCTTCACTTTAGGAAAGTTAACAGTGAAGAAAGATTGAAAGTCCTTCTCCATTTGTCTTTTATCATTTTCCATAATATTGCCAAATAATAGCGGGCAAAATAAACATATTAGTTGCACATAAACAATACAAAAACCTTTTTTTTATCGAAAAGAACAGTGATATACATATAACTAACAGAAAAGAACCTTAACCCATGTTTTGTTTTGGAATTCAATAACTTATGTAATTTTTACACTCTAATGGGTTACGATTTGCCAACTTGCTGGTTTCTTCGGTTTGCTTAGATTTGCTTTTTCAAATAACGCTTTTAGTCAATGCAAAATTATAAAGAAAAATCCGAAAATCATCAAGTTGGCGTATTTTTCTTTGCTTCATTTGAAAGTCTTCTCAACCTTTATCCCGTATTCCTCAATCTTGGCGTACAGTGTTGACCTACCGATAGAGAGAAGTTTGGCGGCAAGTATCTTGCTGCCGTTTGCCTGTTTCAATGCCCGTATGATTCGCTCCTTTTCTTCCTCTGCCGTCCGCAAGGCGAAACTAACCGAGGAGGGGGATACAGGTTCACAGCCGAACTCAAAATCAGCATCGGTTATCATGTCACTTTCCGTGTGCAGGACTGCCGCCTGTATCTTCTGTTTCAATTCACGCACGTTGCCCGGCCATGTGTGAGTGAGCAGGGCTTTCCGTGAGGAAGCGTCAAAACCTCTGACGTTCCGTCCAAGCTCGTCATTGGCTATCTCACGGAAGAAGTCAGCCAACGGCATGATGTCCTCCTGACAGTCACGCAACGGAGGTATGGTGATAACATATTCCTGCAACCTGTATAACAAGTCCTGCCGGAAACACTTTTCCTTGACGGCATCATGCAGGTTCTCGTTGGTGGCGGCGATTATCCTCACATTGGCGGTCTTTTCTTCTTTAGCCCCGACCGGACGGTATCTTTTTTCCTGTATGGCACGGAGCAACATCTGCTGCATCTCCATTGTCAGGTTGCCCACCTCGTCAAGAAACAGCGTACCACCCTCGGCCTCCTGAAAATATCCCGTCCTGTTGCAGTCCGCACCCGTGAACGCTCCTTTGACATGACCGAAAAATGCGGATGGGGCAAGTGCAGGAGCAAGTGAACCGCAATCCACAGCCACAAAAGGTTTGTCGGAAAAGCGGCTTTGGGCATGGATGTCTTGGGCGATATGCTCCTTGCCAGTGCCGTTCTCACCCAATATCAACACGCTCATCCGGGTGGGCGCAACAAGATGTACCCGTTTCTTGATATTGCGGTATGCTTCGCCCTGCCGTATGAATATCGGGACTTGGCGTTGCCTTTTCTGTTCACGTTCCTTGATGACGGAGCGGAGAAGCGGTATGAGTTTGTCCTCCACCAGTTGTTTGGGAATGTAGTCCAGCGAACCGAGTTTCATGCTCTCCACGGCAGTATGTACTTCGGCATAGTCAGTCATGATAATGAACGCCTGCCGTTTGTCATTGACACGCATCCATTTCAACAGTTCGATGCTTTCCCCGTCAGGCAGACGTAGGTCGGCAAGGACTATATCGTCATTGTCAGCCTTTGCCAGAGCCTTCTTTGCGGACGACAGGTGATATGCCTGTTCCGTCTTGAAACCTTCCTTAGCCAGTATATTGCACACGAATGTATTATATACAGGGTTGTCTTCCACCACGATTATCCTCGTTTTATCCATTGCCTTTTCTCCTTTCATCCTTTGCCAGTTGAACAATCATTTTCCCTTTTTCCAATACAGCATTCACCGCCCGTTGCAGTTCTCTGTCTGAACATTCCGATTGTATGCAACCATGCAAAAGCCATAAAGGACTGACGGCATGGATGACCGCCCACGAACTCCGCAGACGGTGTGATAAATCCACCAATGCCTTTCTATCAAGGTTTGCACCAGCCTTACCAAAATCATGCATATCCTTTTCCGTTTCAGCAATCAGCCTGTCAAGCATCGCTCCACTGTCACCATAAGCCAACAGGGATTTCAAATCGGGTACATCATCTTCGGGCTTTATGTTCAGACTTCTTTCAGTAACAGTAATCAGTTCCTCCAAAGTAAAGGGTTTGAACAGGCATCCGGCAAAGCCTTTTGCCAGTAGTTCCTCTGTATCGCAACTGCCGGAAGCGGTAGCCACTATTACGGGAATGTCCTTTGCATTGCCGATATTTGAAGAACGCAACAGTTCCAATACCTCATAGCCGTTCATCTCCGGCATTTTCATGTCGGTGACAATCAGGTCATAATTGCGTTTGCGCATGGCTTCCATCATGTCGCCCACGTTGTCAAAGGCATCACAACAGACACCTGCATGGGCATACATTTCCTTTGTCATGGAAAGCAACGTTTCATTATCGTCAAGAACCAAAACGGAACACGGGGTTGTGATATGGCAGTTTATCATATCTTGTGACTTTTCTTCCGATGCTGTTTCGGCAACAGACATCGGTAGTCTGACCGTGAAACGGCTGCCTTTTCCTTTCTCGCTCTGCAAGTCTATTGTACCTTTCAGCATATCTACAATCCGTTTCACGACAGATAATCCAAGTCCGAAACCATCCTGTGCAGTGGCATTGGAAAGCCTTTCAAATGCAGTAAAAATCCGTTGTTGTTCATCTTCAGTCATACCAGTACCCGTATCTTCAACGATAAGTGTCAGAGTCCCGTTATTATAGTCGGTTGTCATGGAAACGCCACCGTTTTCCGTGAATTTGATTGCGTTGGATAGCAGGTTGTTCCCGATTTGCAGAATACGGTTCTTATCACCCGTCAGTACAACATCCGTATTGTTTTCAATGGCAAGACATAAGTTCTTGCTTTCAGCCATATTTTGAAAATCGCTTTTCAAGGTATGGGCAATGTCACATAATCTGAATGGAATGGCAACAGGCTGTTCTTTGCCGTTATCCAACCGGAAAAAATCCAACAACGAGTTGAGCATGTCAAGCATACGTTGGGAGGACAGACGGATATGTTCCGAATATCGGTCTATCTTCGTTTCAGTGTTATTTCTCTGTATCAGTTCGGCATACCCGTGAATTGCGGCAAGTGGTGTTCGTAATTCATGGGTAATGCTGTGCATGGCTTTCTTGCGTGAATCAATCAATTCCTTATTCAGACTGACAGATTCCGTCAGTTGTGAAATCAGACTTTCCGTTTTCCGCTTGTATTGCTTGATACGTCTGGCATCAACGTGTATGATAATGTAAGAAACAATCAACAGCAAAAGGACAAATCCAATTAAACCACCTACCTGTATAAATGATTTTTCACGCATGGAGGCTATTTCGTCTTCCCTGTTTTGCAGGTCGGCTTGAACTTTCTTTTCTATTTGGAAAATCAAGCCTTGCAGTTGCCTGTTAAGTTTCGCATTACGAGCCGCAAGACTGTCGGCTTGTTCTGACAAACGACGGCTTTGCAACTTCTGTTCGCTGATTACATTTCTATTGAGTGAATGAAGCATGGTGGTTGTTGCCGTTGGCTTTGCTTCTTCTTTCTTGCCGAAGATACCCAAGAATCCTTTTCGTTTTAGCTTCTTGGGTTGTTCCTGAATACTTCTTTGTGTAATAATCGGTACTTGATTGATTATCTTTTGGTTGATGGATTGCTGTTCATCTATTAACCGAACTATTTGGAATATCTGTTGTTCCTTATCCTCCAAAAGATAGCGTACTCTGTCAATACGTTCAACTGGATAGGCATTTTTGAAACGACACAGCATGCTGTCTATAGCCATACGTTGGATATGATAGTGTTCCAAATCTTCATCATTCCAATCTAATATAGTTTCTCCAAATAAGGAGAACTCTATCAGACGAATATGGATATCATTTACTTCAGTTCTAAATCTGTCTATTCGTCTGTTACTTGTTTCCAATTTTTCAATAGCTTGCCATTCATAAAACCACAAATACATGATGCCACCAGACAATAGGCATATCAACATATAACCTACAGAAATCAAAATGCGAGAATTTCTTATTCTTATAATGCTATGTGGTTTCATTTCAATCAGTAATAAATATGATATTTATTTTATTGTACCCATATCAATTACATAGCGGAATTTTACTTTTCCGCTTATCACATTTTGATAAGCCCTGTCTATGGCGGAGGCATCGGCAGGGATAACGACCGTTTCGGGATAAATGTCGTGAGCCAGCGAATAATCAACTACTTCCTGCGTTTCCTTGATACCGCCGATAATGGAAGTCGTGAGATAGCGACCTCGTAAAGCTGTCACACTGATATTAGGTGTTTCTTTAGCCGCAGGCATACCTACCACAGCTAATGTACCACCCACTTTCAGTATGTTTATATACATCATTGGATTATAGTTTGCAGGAATGGTGGAAAGAATGAATTTTAGCGTATTGTTTATACCCTGTAACTCTTCTTCATGTATTACATTAATATATCGCTTTGCTCCCAAGCGCAGGGCATCTTCACGTTTTTCTTCGGTAATATCGAAAACGGTTACTTCCGCACCCAGACTGACAAGGTATTGCACCGCCATATGTCCCAAACCACCGAAACCAGCCACACCTACTTTGTCTCCAGCTTTGATTCCGCACTGTTTAATGGGCGACCAAGTTGTAATCCCGGCACACATCAGTGGTCCGACTTTCTCCAATGGAGCATTTTTCGGAACGCAGATTGCAAAAGCTTCATCCACTACCATATTGGTTGAATAACCGCCTTGTGTCATTTCACCGTCATGATAGATGTCTTTATTGGCATAGGTCAACACACGTCCGTCTGTACAATATTGTTCTTGATTATCCTCGCAATATTCACAGTGACGGCAGGAGTTTACCATGCAGCCTACTCCGGCAATGTCGCCTACCTTGAATTTGCTTACGGCACTCCCTATTTTCACCACTTCGCCTACAATTTCGTGACCGGGAACTATTGGATATGTTTCCTCTTTCCAATCGCTATGTACTTGATGAATATCGCTGTGGCAGATGCCGCAGTATAGGGTACGAATAAGTATGTCATGTTCACCTATAGAATGACGAGTAAACTCATAGGGTTGAAAACTTCCGTCCTTGCTGAATAGAGCATAGCCTTTAGACGGTATTCTGTTCTCTTGTGCTGAAACGTGCGTACACATAATGATTGTTGTTAAAATTAATATTATCTTTTTCATCGTTTCAAATAATTAAAGTTTTCTGATTACCCGACAAGGGTTTCCAACAGCTACACTATTAGCAGGAATGGAACGGGTAACGACACTTCCTGCCCCGATAGTAGTGCCTTCTCCGATTTCCACTCCGGGCAAAATGACTACCCCGCCACCTATCCACACCCTTGCCCCTATTTTGATAGGTCGTACCGATGCTTTTCCTGCTGTCCTTTCTTCGGGGTTGATAGGGTGAATAGTGGTATAAAACTTCACGTCCGAGCCGATATATACATCATCGCCAATCTCCACGCCGCCTGCGGGCTGAAAGGTACAATTGGCATTGATGAATACACGATGCCCGAAGCGGATATGATTGCCGCCATAGTTGCAGTGCATCGGCGGGGCAATACTGACATCTTCCAACGATTGTTGAAAAAGTTCTTTCAACACTTGTTTATCTCCACTTGTATTGAAACGAAGCATCGCCTTATGCGTTTCGTCCCTCAATGCTACCAGTTCTTTATCCCATGCCCGATATTCTGTTTCGGGCAATAAATTCTTTTCGTTCTTGTTTTCATTCATGGTTATTATCTTTTTTATGTATTTTATATTTCAACCATATAACACCGTCCCTGCATTGCTTCATATCCATTAGCTCAAGGGATTGCCCATAAGCAGGGTATTCACAATCCTTTCCCTTGTACTCATAAATAGAGGAAATGCCGGAAAGCGCATCAATACCCGAATAAATAACCAAACTCAATTCGTCTATAAACTGCTTTTTGAGGAATAGCCCGTTCAGCATACCACCACCGTCCAATAACACAAGGCGCATGGCAAATTCATCGTATAATATATGCAGTGCTTTTTCGTAGTCATATCCGTCTGCCCCGGCAAAGAGATAGGAAATGCCCGTTTGTCGCAGGAACTCCAAATATTCCTCACTTACATTTTCACCCAATACAGCTATGATGTTATCGCCATATACTTTATCATCCGTATATCTGATAAGACCTTTGGAATCGAATATGACAAGAGAACGCTTGCTATCCCGATGTCCGATGTAAGTTTGGAAAGTTGTGGCAGATGTAAATGTTCCATTATCGAATGTTTCAGAGAAGAAGTGTTTCTGCACACTGTTTCGTCCCAATATCCACGCATCGGCAGAATATCCGTCTTTGATTTCTGTATAAACAGAAAGTACATCTTCGATGTCTTTGCCATTGAAAGGCAACGTCCAGCGGTCTGCAACCAAGCGACCGTCTACAGAACTGTTTATGTGGCTTATTATTTTAGGCAATCGTTTCATATTTATTTATCTTCTAATTCATTAAGCCAATTATCTATTTCAACTTTCCAATCTCCTGATAGTGTGTAGCCTAAGCGTAATCCTTGTTTAATATTCGCATCCGGGATAGTATTTCTGAAATCATCCATGCTTTGCTCTATTCCTACCGCCATGCTTGTGCAAAAAGGAATGACGGTCTTTCCCTTAAAATCATATTCTTCCAAGAAAGTAAGCACAGCCATAGGTTCACGATATACCCAAATGGGGAAACCGACAAAGACAATGCTATATTTCTTCATATTTTCTACATGGGAAGCCAGTGCAGGACGGGCATTGTCTTTTACCTCTTGTTGGGCGATAGCGGAACAGTCACTATGTGATACAGGATAATTCCGCTCCGGGATAATCTCAAAAATATCTCCCCCGATTTGTTGTTCAATATAGTAAGCTACGGTTTGTGTGTTCCCAGCTTTATTGGTTGCACCGGAAACTCCGTCTGTACCTTCCGGCACATAGTTCGCACGAGAAAAATAAGCAATAAGCACTTCTTTATCATCAAAAGAGATAGTATCTTCTGTGTTAGTCATATTGTTATTGGAGTTATCCGTTTCTATCTCTTCGTTTTTACTACAAAAAGCAAAAAGAAGAAGCAACAATGATAGCATACAAACTGATAGGATGAATTTTACAAATGCTTTCATCTTTAATTATTTTAAGAGTTGATAATCTTCTTCATTTACAGCTTCCAACCATGTATCCTTGTTCTTTTCGGGATTGGGAATAACAGAAAGGTGGCTGAACTCATGGCTTGCAGATGCCCCGTGCCAATGCACCACTCCCGGACGAATGACAACGACATCTCCGGCTTGTAATTCACGGGCTGCTTGCCCTTGCTCCTGATACCAGCCTATCCCGGCAGTACATAGCAATATTTGTGTCCCGGTATGAATGTGCCAGCGAGTACGTGACCCTGCTTCAAATGTTACATTACTGGTTTGGCATTTAGTAATGCTATCACTCGATACTAAACGCTGGTTCCATACGGTTCCCGTGAAATAATCGGCAGTTGAAATCCTCCCTTTTGGAAAAATGTTTTCAATTGGTTCGGGAAGAGAATATTTATGCTCGGAATAGGTAACCAACACTTTATCGGCGCGCCATGCCTCACGTGTACCAACCTTGTTCTTTAAGACAGTTACAATATTCTGAATCTGTCCTAAAGAGAGTCCAGCATTGGTGGCATATCGCAAATGTGCTTTGAACTGCTCTTCAGTGCCTTCGAGTGCAGACAATGCGGATAGTGTAGCTATTTCACGGCTTGTCTCGTCAAGATTGCCACGTCCGAAAAGATAGCCGAACAGATGCGCTTTTAAGCAATAGTCAATTGCTGGAGCAAAATCCATTATATCTCCTTTTACAGGATGCCCGGACAAACGGGTTTGTATCTCCGTCCCCAATTCATAGAAGTTTTTATCTTCAGGAAACGAGTTTGCCTTTTCTCCTTCAATGATTTGTTTTCCATTAGCCTTGCGCTCTTCTATTACTGTCATAAACGATGACATTGAATTCAAACTACGGGGAAAACCCGTATAGGCATAAAGATGCGTGAGCAATTCTTTTATTTCGTTTACCGTTAATCCAGCATCAAGCCCTTCGTTGAGAGCTTTCGGCAGATGTTTCAAGTCACCCTTTGCCATAAAAGCAGCAATGGGTACAATTGCCTGTTGTCTGATACTAAGCGTATCTATATTCTGTGCTTCTATAGAAAACATCTCACCCATACCAAGCGTGGCACATAGTGCAGTCATTCCTATAACTTTTTTCATTACATTCATCGCCTTAGTTGTTATCGTTTTCACATCTTTCAAATCGAACATCAACATCGCCAATTCCATCGAAGATGCCAACATTTTCCTCTACACACCCAATTGACTGCATCTGGAAATGTTCTCCATTCTGTGCATACATTATGACAAAGCTATGCATGGGAGGATAATAGACAATTTCACCTACCTTATAGCCACGTGTCTGTGCATTATCTGTAGGCAATGCTTCTGGAAAACGGTAACACATTTCCCGTCCATACAAATCCATCATAGGTAAAGTTATAGGCAGTTTAGCGGCAAAGGCTTGAGCTGTAACGTTGTCTTCAAGTAAAGCGGTCAATGTGTGTGTTCCCACTGTAATTCTGATTCTTGTTGTCATATTATTCTCGTTTTGATTGTTGTCGTTACCATTATTACTATTGTCTGGTTCTGTTGCGTCCTCTGGAATTACAGGTTCTTCCATTCTGTTGTCAGGTTCACATGCTGATAGCGACATTATCATGCACATCGCTACCGAAAAGATTAATGCTTTTTTCATTGTTTCTAATTTTTGATATTACCGTTTTTTCTCAATGCAAAATTACGGCTGTTGGCATAAAAACTTGGTAATTAAAACTCTGTTAGTTCTACCAATTTCAACGGTCGTTGCTCGTTTGTAAGACAAATTCTCCTTTTTTACTACCATTTTCTACGATTGTTCTTTATTCTCACTGAAAATGAGTATCTTTGTAACGTACTAAAATATAACGGAATGGGTGAACTGTTCAAAGCGAATAATATAAACTTGTACAATGATTGGGCTGGAGTAGAAACACAAAACCCATTAGTTGGTTTTATTGACTTTTCTACTGTAAAGCCATTACGCCATGTGAGAAAAGTGTACGGTTTCTACGCCGTGTTTCTGAAAGACCAAAAATGTGGAGAAGTACGCTATGGTCGCAAATACTATGATTACCAGAACGGAACACTGATATTCGTAGCTCCAGGTCAGGTATTTGGCGCAGAAGATGACGGTATGGAGTTCCAACCAGAAGGCTATCTGTTGATGTTCCATCCTGATTTGTTGCGTAACACACCGCTCGGACGGATGATGGGTGAATATTCGTTTTTCTCTTATGAAATTAACGAAGCACTGCATATTAGCACAGTAGAACGTCAAATCATAATGGATTGCTTCAACAAAATTCAATATGAATTGAACCATCCGATAGACCGACATAGCAAGAACCTAATCACGGATAACATTAAGACTTTTCTTGATTATTGCACACGCTTTTACGACCGCCAGTTTATTACACGCGATAATCATAACCACGATGTCCTTACAAGGTTTGAGCGACTTATTAACGACTATTTTAACGATGGGACAGCCAAACAAATTGGCTTGCCCACCGTACAATTTTGTGCTGATAAATTGAGCCTTTCACCTAACTATTTCAGTGATTTGTTGAAAAAAGAAACAGGTTTTACCCCCTTGCGCTTCATTCATAACAAAGCAATTGAGATTGCCAAGACCGAACTTGCATCTACGGAGTACACTATTAATGAGATTGCCTATAATCTCGGCTTTCAGTACCCTCAACACTTCACTCGATTGTTCAAGAAAGAGGTGGGTTGTACCCCTAATGAATATAGAATACAATTATCTTGAAATATGAAGTGCTAAATTGCATAATCATAATCTCATCCCCCGTTTGCGCTTCTTCTTCCTGCGCAACATCTCCGCCATCTCCTGATTGGCTTCCGTATCAGCTGCGTTGCCGGATGAACCGCTACCATTCAGCAGCCCTAATGAGCCGCTGAAAAGTTCACCTCTTGCAGTATCGGAAGTCGCGCTTGGCGTATTTATTGTATAGCCTTTCGGCATCAGGTTCATGCGTTCCTCGTTCCTGTTATGCTGCAAAGCTGCATCAATCTTGGAATAACTGAAACGCCTGTCCACTTTGGAGCCGTTGAAGCGGTATCCGTTCATGGTGAAGACCACGCCCTGCACCTCGTCAGTTTGCCCCTTGTGTTTGAAACGGACTTCCACACTCTGACGGCGTAGGTTGGCGACAAGTACGTCCCAGTTGCCGCACCTGCCGACTTCCGTTTTAAGTATGTCGTACAGCCTGTACTTCGTCCTGTCCGGCTCTTTTAGGCGGTTACGCTTGACATTATCCTTGCCATCAGCCATGTGCAGACCGTATTTCAAGGTAAGCTCCTTGCATATACGGGTACTGCGCAAACGTTCGTTCCTGTCCGATATTGTCCTGCCGTCATTGCCTATACGGTTGAAGGCGATATGCACATGCGGATGATCCTTGTCGAAGTGGCGGGCGATGAAGAACTGGGTGTTGCGCAATCCCATCTTATCCATGTACTCAAGTGCGATATGCGCCATGACATGGTTTGTCAGGCGTGGCTCGTCCTCTTTGGAGAAACTCAGGGCGATGTGTCCGACAGGCTTCACCACCTTGCCGTTCATCTGCGACTGGATGTTAAAACTCATTGCGATGGTGTCCTTGTTTTCCATGAACAAGCCCTCATGAGCCACTACCTGCACTCCCTTGCCCTTGTCAAGGATGTAGTCCACCACACCCTTGAAATTACTGCCGTGTACGATTTTCGCCATCATATCCCAATCTTGGTTAGAAGTTCATGGATTCTTGCCACTACCACCTTGCAGTCATCACGTTCCTCATAGAAGCCCCCTGCATTTGCCCTGCGTGCAAGCTGGTTCAGGTTGTTAGCCATGCCACACAGGTTACGCACATGGGCGGCATGTTCCTCCGACAGCCGTCCCTTCACATGACCGTTTCGGAAACACTCCCTCATGTATTCGCTTGATGACACTCCGGCTTCATACGCCCGTGTCATCAGACGGAAGTAGTCGGCTGCCGCCAGCTTCACCGCCACACGGTATGTCAGTTTCTCGGTTGCCCCTTTCTTAGGGCGACCGCCTTTGTTATGTTTCTTGTCTTCCTTATGTTCCATTTCTAAGTATTGTCAGTACAGTTAATGAATAGACCAACGGGATGCCACTCCCTGATATTCGGGGGACGGGTGGCAAGCGGTTTCGGGTGTCCCGAAACACAAACTTGCTACCTCTCCAATTCCATCGGATGAATTTCGGGCAGCTCCCATTTTCCCCGTCCCTTGGCTCATAATCCCAAGCCTTTTTTCTTGGGTTTAACGATGGTTCGTGACGGTGGGCTGACGGTTAAATCCTGTCGCTTACTGCACAAGTAGTCGTTCAGGTCTTTGTACCCGTTGTAGTTTTGGGAGAAGTCCCTGATACGTCCGGCAAACTCTCCAGCCAGTTCCCAATACGCATTCCGCCCTGCTTCGTCATTGTCAAGCAGACAGTGTATGCGCTCATACCCATGCAGCACATCTATGGCTTTAGATACGTTGGAAATCGAATTGAGAATAATGTAATCCTGCCTGTCAAGGTTGGGCATGGTCGGGCAGTTCTTCATCCGCAAAGTGAGAAATGAAAAATAGTCCGTCATTCCCTCGAATACGAGACATTTCTCTCTCGGTTCTCCCGACTGTCGAATATGGCTGATGTCCTTCGGGGCGATGCAGCCCTTGAAGAAACGGTTACGCACCTCATAGCCTCCTGCCACATTCGGGAACCCGATGGCGAAATAAGGTTTGCCGTTGTGGACGAAGTGCAGTTCCTTACATTCCGCTCGCGCCAATGCGATGTTTATCCTACGTTCCTGCAAGTAGCGGAGTAATGCAGGGTGCGTGAGTTCTCTAACCTCCAAATGTTGGAAACTCGGTTCGGATGCCCGCTGACGAAAAGAGAAAGACACAGGACGAACGTGTGGCGTTTGCTCCGCTATTTTGCCAAGCAGGTAAGGCACATAGTTCGAACCGTAAAGCTCCTGCGCCAAAGCGATGATGTTGCCGCCCTTGCCTGTTCCGAAATCGTACCATTGATTGAGGTCAGTGTTCACCTTGAACGAGGCTTCCGTTTCTTCCCTTAACGGTGATTTGTACCAAAGGCTTTTGCCCTGTTGCTTGACGGGGCTGTAGCCTAAACTTTGCAGATAGTCTGCCAGTCTGATTGTTTTTGCTTCTTGAATGTTCATAATGTATATTTTATGGATTTAATGATGATTAATAAAGCGATGATTTGATGAATGGGATAATTCTCTTATTGTATATCAACACTATAGTTCCTCATCATGCTTTCATCAAAACATTCACCGAAAGAGAAAGGATACTGGTGGTTTCTTTCTCTTTTCATCAGCAAAATGTCTTTAGTGAAAGGTTGATGAGAAAATAACATACTGTATTACAATACTTTTATATACTTATTCATCATTTCATCAAAATAATCATAGTGTTTCTAAAAAAGCTCTTGTCACGGTGTAATACCTTCCTGTCCTGCGCAGCGGAGAGTAACGGTATTCACGGTTGTAGTCCACTTGGTAGGTGGTATATGTGAGGGTGTTGTGGGCAGGTGTCAGTTTCCAACACTCCTGCAATACTTTCCTCACTTGGTGCTTCTCCGCCTTGACATATGAGTTTGCCAACAACGTGAGAATGTCGTTGCAGCAAAAAGAGAAAGTGTCGATACCCGTACTTGCCATGATGTCAAGTATAAGTTCGCACATCTCTATCTCCAATCGATTGCGGTTGCTGCGGATTATCTTCTGCAAGGCTTCGGTATGCAGCAGTGATGGGGCAAACCACATACGGCTCTCTTTCTCAGTGGATAGTTGTCTGTGCTGCAAATGGTAGAGGAAAGCAGGGATTTCCGCTTTCAGCTTTTGCAGAAAGTCGGTATCGTCCGACTGCAAGCGGTCTATCTTGCGTACCCAATAGCGTGTTTCCCCTGCATCTATGATGACGGGCAGGTACTCGTTGTTGGAACATAGCACGAACTTGGCGAAGAAGCCGATTTCGTCACGGTCTTTGCCTTTGGCTTCCACCTTATAGGAAAGTGTGGTACTAAGATTTTTCAACCGCTCGCTGTCTTCCCTGCGGTTGAGCAACACCTCATCCACCACGATAAGGAGTTTGCCCGTCCAGTCGGAATTGAACTGGCTGCGGAAGTCCTCGTTGGTGTTGAATGTCACGTTGTTCTGAAAAAGAGCTTTCAGAAAGTTCAGGAACGTGCTTTTGCCTGTGTTGCGTTCTTCCGATACCAACAGTAGGATAGGCAGTTTTTGGATGGGTTGTAGGTAAAGCAGTTGCAGATAGTCCATCCCCAACTCATATTGTTCCCCGAAGATGTGTTCCACCAACGAATATATTGACGGGAAGACACCTTCCATCGGTTTGTGGTCTATCGGTTCGTAAAGGTTCAGGAACTTGTCCACCACGGGGCGGTAATTCACATGGTCGGGTACGGTACAGAAACCGTCATACTTTGGTACGGTGGCAAGATAATGCTTGCCATAATCCTGCCTGAGCGTCTCATTGTTCCATACGATGCGTTTCTTCACATAGCCGCCGTTCAGTCGGGGCTGGTTCACTAACTTGTAGAGGGTCGTACCCACTCGGATAAACTCCTCCTTACAGATGTTGCCTTGTTTCATATGCACTTTATTTTGTTTAATCAATGCAAAGCTCGGCAATTCATATAAGACGGATTGACAACTCACGTGTGGCTCACGTACGATTTTCTTTGATTTGGCTCATACATATACAAATAAAGTCCGAAGAAATGTCACTTTGACGGGCTCTTCTTCGGACTTCGATATTAGTACGTATTAGTAGTAATACGATATGGCATTTGTTCAACTTACTACCAATACGTTTTATCAGCAATACGTTATGTCGGCAACATGTTTTATCGGCAACATGTTTTATCGGCAATAGACTGGAATACACAAGTTTAACAATACGGTGTTTATTTATGCCTGATATTTTGACGCAGCCATTTTTTCAATATCCAGCGAAAAGAAGATACTTGTTTTCTCTTTTCGCAAGTACAGCCTTTCAAATATGGCATTTCGTAACCGTTCCGCTCCGTATGAATGGATACGAAAAGCGAGGGTGACAACCATTTCAAGGCTGTAAACATTCATGCCGATTTTATCCGATAGGCGGATATACCGTTGTGCTTTATACTCTTTCAGTATTCCACTTTTATATACCGTTTTGATTGCAGCACGGATGGATGGGGCGATAACTCCGAACAGGCTGACAAGTTCCGCTTCACCCATCCATATATCGGCAATGTTTTCCGGCATGATAACATTGCCCGTTTCGCTTATTGTTATGATGCTTCTTCTCATAATTATGACATTTGGTAATCAAACGAGTTTCATTTTGTCTCCGATTTTGCTTTCCAACACAGAAAAATCCTTATCCAGTTTCTCTGTTGTTATCTTGGCATAATGCTGCGTGGTGGTAATCTTAGTGTGTCCCAATACCTTGCTAACGCTCTCTATCGGCATACCGTTTGAAATTGCCATTACTGCATACGAGTGCCTGCTCATGTGAAAGGTCAGCCGTTTGTTTATGCCACACTCATCCGCTATCTGTTTCAGTAAGGTGTTTGTCCATCCGTTCCGATACACATTGAACAAACGGTTTCCACAACGGAAAGGCTCGTAACGGTCAATGATTTTACAGGCACTTTCCATCAGCTTCACACGGAACGGTATCTTCGTTTTCTGTCGTACCGATGAAATCCACAGACTGTCATTTAGGGTGACAAGATTGTCCGTGGTCAAATTCTTTATGTCGATGAACGATATTCCGGTCAGGCAACCAAAAATGAAAATATCCCGTACAAATGTCAATGCAGGGTCGTTGAAACGGTGCGCCATAAGTGTTTGTACCTCTTCTTCTGTCAGGAACTCACGTTCCTTGTTACCACCACTGATATGACTGTTGGCGAAAGGGTCTCTCGGTATCAATCCGTTTTTGTGCGCATGGGAAACGATAGACTTCAATGTAGTGCAGTATAGTCTGATGGTGGATTGTTGGACACCAACCTCATTACGGAGATAGATGCAATATTGGTTTAGGAAATCTTCTGTCAGTTCGTTCATCCCAAAGTCACTCCGATTATAGTAATGCTTGATAAAGTTTGCCACGTGTGTACGGGCGATGGTGTGCTTGTAAAGGGTTTCTCTCACCCTGTCTTTCCCCACACGCTTGGCGAAGTCCGCATTATGCTTGTCAAAAGCACGGAGTAATGTCTCATATTCCGTGCCTATACCTTGATAAGCATTACGCACCATTTCAGCAGTAACATAGGCTTCTCGGTCGGATATGCGCTGGTAGTGCTTGATGATTTGTGCCTTGATGTTGTCGAGGGCGAAGTTGATGTCACGGGCTTCCTTGCTTTTCCCCTTCACTTTGTTCGCCTTGGTATCCCATTGCTCCACTGCAATGGAATACTTGCAACTGAACTGCGCTTGTGTTCCGTTGATTGTCACTCGCCCCATGATGGGAACAATACCGTTTTTCTCTTTGCTTCTGTTCACGAAGAACAGGATTTTGAATGTTGCTCTCATACCAATTGTTTTTTGGTTGCAAAATTAGTTTCACATGCGTTAAATGGCTGAAAGCAAATCAGTGCAGAACGGCGTAAAAATCATTCGATGCTGTTAAAATTGCAGGTTATGTGAGGTTACGATTTGGAAACCTAACCGTTTCTGCAATCCGCATATTTTTGCATTTTAGCCATTCTGCAAATCTGAGAGAAATACCGAATAAATCACTGAGCCTTAATTTGTTGGCTTTTGCTGACATTTAATGGCTTTATACCGATTTTATTCTACCTGAACAAAGAAATGCTTAACAATGTACATTTTTCGCTTGGATTTCTTGTCAGAACCAAGTGTTTGAGTAAATTTGCACGCTGATAGTTAACCGGATAGTTTGAATAGCAAGACATTACTACTTGACTACTGGCTACTAACTTGTAGAAATACTAATACTAAAATTTATAACATGAGTTTGAAAATTGTTGTATTGGCAAAACAAGTTCCCGACACACGTAATGTTGGGAAAGATGCCATGAAAGCCGACGGCACGATTAACCGTGCGGCACTCCCCGCCATCTTCAACCCCGAAGACCTGAATGCTCTCGAGCAAGCGCTTCGATTGAAAGATGCTCATCCAGGCTCTACCGTAACCATCCTGACAATGGGTCCGGGACGGGCAGCCGATATTATTCGTGAAGGACTTTTCCGTGGTGCAGATAACGGTTACTTACTGACTGACCGTGCCTTCGCCGGTGCAGATACATTGGCGACATCTTACGCACTGGCCACTGCCATCCGCAAAATCGGTGACTGTGATATCATTATCGGCGGTCGCCAGGCTATCGACGGTGACACAGCGCAGGTAGGTCCGCAGGTAGCAGAAAAGTTGGGATTGACACAAATCACATACGCAGAAGAGATTCTGGAGGTAGGTGAAGGCAAGATTAAAGTGAAACGCCATATTGACGGTGGCGTGGAAACCGTAGAAGGCCCGTTACCTATCGTGATTACTGTAAATGGTTCTGCCGCTCCTTGCCGTCCGCGCAATGCGAAACTAGTACAGAAATACAAACACGCCAAAACAGTTACCGAAAAACAACAAGGTAACCTTGATTATACCGACTTGTATGACAAGCGTGATTATCTGAATCTGGTAGAATGGAGTGTAGCCGACGTAAACGGTGACCTTGCACAATGTGGTCTGTCCGGTTCACCGACAAAAGTAAAAGCCATCCAGAACATCGTGTTCCAGGCTAAAGAGAGCAAAACCATTAGCGGCAGTGACCGTGACGTAGAAGACCTGATTGTTGAACTATTAGCTAACCACACCATCGGATAATCATGAATAACTTATTTGTATATTGCGAAATAGAAGAAGGTAACGTTGCAGACGTCAGCCTCGAACTTCTGACCAAAGGTCGTTCGTTAGCCAACCAGTTGAACTGCCAGCTTGAAGCTGTGGTTGCAGGAACAGGCCTTAAAGAGATTGAAAAACAAATCCTTCCTTACGGAGTAGACAAACTCCACGTTTTTGACGGTGAAGGGCTTTACCCTTATACTTCACTTCCCCATACTTCTATCCTGGTAAATCTTTTCAAAGAAGAGAAACCGCAAATCTGCCTGATGGGTGCTACCGTTATCGGTCGTGATCTCGGTCCGCGCGTTTCTTCCGCTTTGACCAGTGGACTGACTGCTGACTGTACTTCACTTGAAATCGGTGACCACGAAGACAAAAAAGAAGGTAAGACTTACAAGAATCTGCTGTATCAGATCCGTCCGGCATTCGGTGGTAACATCGTTGCTACGATTGTGAATCCGGAACACCGCCCACAGATGGCAACCGTTCGCGAAGGTGTAATGAAGAAAGAAATCCTCTCTCCGACTTATCAGGGAGAAGTAATCCGTCACGACGTAAAGAAGTATGTAGCCGACACGGACTATGTAGTGAAAGTTATCGAACGCCACGTAGAAAAGGCTAAAAACAACTTGAAGGGTTCTCCTATTATCGTAGCCGGTGGATATGGTGTAGGTTCGAAAGAAAACTTCGACCTCCTGTTCGACCTCGCTAAAGAACTTCATGCAGAAGTAGGTGCCAGCCGTGCCGCTGTTGACGCAGGTTTTGCAGACCATGACCGCCAAATCGGCCAGACTGGTGTCACAGTCCGTCCGAAACTCTACATCGCCTGCGGTATATCCGGACAGATTCAGCATATCGCCGGTATGCAGGAAAGTGGTATCATCATCTCCATCAATAACGACCCGGACGCTCCGATCAATACAATTGCCGACTATGTAATCAATGGAACTATCGAAGAAGTTGTGCCGAAGATGATTAAGTATTATAAACAAAATAGCAAGTAAGGAAAGATGGCTAATTATTATACAGACATACCGGAACTCAAGTTTCACTTGAACAATCCGATGATGAAACGTATTTGCGAACTCAAAGAACGCAATTACAGAGATAAAGATGAATTCGACTATGCTCCGCTGGATTTTGAAGATGCTGTAGACTCATACGATAAAGTATTGGAGATTACCGGAGAAATCACTGGGGAAATCATAGCTGCTAATGCAGAAGGTGTAGATGAAGAAGGTCCTCACTGCGCCAATGGCCGTGTAGAATACGCTTCCGGAACCAAACAGAATTTGGACGCTATGGTAAAAGCCGGGCTGAATGGCATGACCATGCCACGCAAATTCGGTGGTTTGAATTTCCCGATCACTCCGTACACCATGTGTGCAGAAATCGTAGCCGCTGCCGATGCAGGTTTCGGAAATATCTGGTCTTTGCAGGACTGTATCGAAACACTGTACGAATTCGGTAATGCCGACCAGCACAGCCGTTTCATCCCTCGTGTATGTCAGGGTGAAACCATGTCTATGGACTTGACAGAACCGGACGCAGGTTCCGACCTTCAATCAGTTATGCTGAAAGCTACTTACAGTGAGAAAGACGGTTGCTGGTTGCTGAACGGTGTGAAACGTTTCATTACAAACGGAGACGCTGATATCCACCTTGTACTGGCACGCTCGGAAGAAGGAACAAGAGACGGTCGCGGTTTGTCTATGTTCATCTATGACAAACGTCAAGGCGGGGTAAACGTACGCCGTATCGAAAACAAACTCGGTATCCATGGTTCTCCTACTTGCGAATTAGTATACAAGAATGCAAAAGCCGAACTTTGCGGTGACCGTAAACTCGGTTTGATTAAATACGTGATGGCTTTGATGAACGGTGCCCGCCTGGGTATTGCCGCACAATCTGTAGGATTGAGCCAGGCTGCTTACAATGAAGGATTGGCTTATGCTAAAGACCGTAAGCAATTCGGCAAAGCAATCATCGAATTCCCGGCAGTATACGATATGCTGGCTATCATGAAAGGTAAATTGGATGCCGGACGTGCTTTGCTGTACCAGACAGCCCGTTACGTAGACATCTACAAAGCATTGGATGATATCGCCCGCGAACGTAAGCTGACTCCGGAAGAACGTCAGGAACAGAAAAAATACGCTAAATTGGCCGACAGCTTTACTCCGCTAGCCAAAGGTATGAACTCCGAATACGCCAACCAGAACGCATACGACTGTATCCAGATTCACGGTGGTTCAGGATTCATGATGGAATATGCTTGTCAACGTATCTACCGCGACGCACGTATCACCAGTATCTACGAAGGAACTACTCAATTGCAGACTGTAGCCGCCATCCGTTATGTCACCAATGGCTCTTATATCGCCACTATCCGCGAGTTTGAGACCATTCCCTGTTCACCGGAAATGGAACCGTTAATGTCCCGTCTGAAGAAGATGGCTAACAAATTTGAAGCAAGCACCAACGCTGTAAAAGAAGCACAAGACCAGGAATTACTTGATTTCACTGCTCGCAGACTGATGGAAATGGCTGCCGATATTATCATGTGCCACCTGTTAATTCAAGACGCTAGCAAGAATCCCGAACTGTTTGCTAAATCTGCACACGTATATCTGAATTATGCGGAAGCAGAAGTAGAAAAACACGCCGGATTCATCGAAAATTTCGACAAAGAAGACTTGGCTTTCTACAAGAAGTAAGAAAGTTTCCGATTAATAATAAAAAAGGCTGGACCCAACAAAATTGAGTCCAGTCTTTCTTATTTCTTCATTATAGCCGCCCTTACTACATTGTTACCAATCCGCATCTTCTATTTCCCGTTCCCGATACAATAAAAGCTGATTACGGAGTGAATTCATTTCACGTCTCATAGCCTCCATTCTTTCCAGCAAATGATGAATTGCATCGATACCTTCCATGTTAATGGCAAGATCATAATACATTCTGCTATAACGTTCAACACTCGGAAGTTCTGACAAAAACAAATAATGCTCACCTCCTTCGGTATGTACATTTATCAACCCACCTTCTTCCAACATATCTATGAATGAAGGCTCAATATGACATTTGTGACAGTATTCACTGACAATAATTAATTCAGTCTGCATAGCACTCATTCTTTTTAGTTCATACTCTGTAACTCACGGAACAACTCTTTCTGTCTGTCCGTCAAGTTTGTTGGAATCTTGACAGAATAGGTCACAATCAAGTCACCAAATTGTCCTTCCTTTTTATATACTGGGAATCCTTTGCCTTTCAGACGGACTTTCGTTCCGTTCTGTGTTTCCGGCTTTATCTTCAGTTTCACTTTACCATCCAGCGTATCAACCACTTTTTCGCCTCCCAATACGGCAGAGTAAAGGTCTACCTCCACATCTACGTACAGATCATCACCCAGACGTTTGAACACCGGGTCTTCTGCTATGACAAAAGTAATATACAGATCACCGGCCGGTCCACCATTGACACCTTCGGCACCATAGCCTTTCAGTTTAATGACTTGCCCGTTAGCCACACCGGCTGGAATAGTGATACGTACCTGTTTACCATTGACGGTCAATATCTGCTTATGCGTTTGAGCAGCATCACGAAGAGACAAATGCAGCTCTGCATTAAAGTCCTGCCCACGAAATCCTGCAGCACCCTGTCCTCTTCCACCCCGATGTCCACCGAACATCGATTCGAAGAAATCGGAAAATCCACTGGCGTTACCACCGGAAAATCCTTCTCCATCGGAACTGTACCAATACATCCCGTTGCCGTCAGAGAAACCCTGTCCGCCACCGAATCCGCCGAACCCGCCTGCACCGCCAAAGCCTCCGGCCTGTTGCTGTGCCCGCTTCTGTGCTTCGAACTCATCGGCATGCTTCCAATGCTCTCCGTACTCATCATACTTTTTACGTTTCTCCGGATCACTCAGCACTTCATTTGCTTCATTGATCTCCTGAAACTTATCCTTTGCACTCGGATCATTCGGATTCAAGTCGGGATGATATTTCCTGGCCAACTTACGAAAAGCCTTTTTGATATCATCCTGAGAAGCACTCTTGTCTACCCCAAGAACTTTATAATAATCTATATAGGCCATGTTTTATGAATTTAATCGTTCATACATCATACGGCAAATAACACGCCAAGCACGCTTTTGGATGTAAAAATTAACAAGGATTAATACCTAATATTTAATACTTTATATTCCTCTCCTCCAGCATTCGGAAGTCTTGCTTCTTCATGCCCAAATCATCCAATGAACGGGGTTCATTGTGATCATTCAGATAAACCCTTGGTTTCATTACGTAGTCCGGAGCCGTCACAGCCTGCGAATCATCCCGGTAAGGAGTTTCTATTCCGCCTAAGGACAGCATTGTAGGGAAGAAAGAGCTGCTGGAAGAAACATTCTTATCCTTATTTTCAATAGCGGTATTCCAGCGTTCGGGATACGTTTCGCGGTAGTCATCGGACATCCAAATCAGGAATGGCACATGAAGCTGATAATAAGAAGGTACAGGAGAAGCGTGGAGGAACAGATGACGGGAATCGTCGAAAATATCCTCTCCATGATCCGAAGTATAGAGCATGGCGGCATCTGCCTGCTGATTTTCCAATATACGGATAAGCCGTGACAAAAAGCGGTCCGTATAACGGATAGAGTTATCGTAGGCATTTATCAGATTATCCCGGTATTTCTTTTCCGCATCAACCGGATAATCGGGTGTAAAGAAAGCATCTTCCGACGGGTAACGTTCGCGATAGTTAAAGTGGGAACCGTAGGTATGAAGTACGATGAATTGTTTCGTTGCACCTTTCGCCAGTTCCTCCTCCACCAATTTCAGAAGTTCATCGTCAGAAGGATTATAGGTAGAACCGGCCGAATCTTCTTTTATAAAATCATACGTATCGGCTTCCATTCCGAAGAAGTCGATAAACGAATGGTTGTAACGTTGGTTGGAGAAAAAAGCCGTCCGGAATCCTGCCTCTTTGAAAGCGGTGATGATTCCTTTTTGATGGTAGATAGAGTCGTAGTTGCAGGCGGTAGCGTCCGACATCAGCATGGGGACACTTTTATGTGTCGTATTCGACTCTGTCAACACTTTCGGGAAAGCAATCAGACCCGTTTGCCGGGATAAGAGCGGGTTCGTTTCACGTTCGTAACCATACAGTTGCCAGTTTAGGGCACGGGAGGTTTCTCCTATGACCATTACATATACTTCCCGTCTTCCCTCCGGATGAGTAGCCCGGGCATGGAAAGTAAAGTCTTTGGATGTACGGTGGTAATCCTGTGTCAGAGCTGTTCTTTGAAAGGCAAGACCTACGTTGTAGCATACGTTTAGCGGGTATAAATCAGATTTCAACTCATATCCCGAATCCTGCACATAGGCTCCGACAAGACTAAGAAGGGAGATTCCAAAGACCAGGAAGGCTCTCTTCCGTTCCCTGCGAATGAACTCTACCGTGAGTTTCCGTTTACGTATAATTGAAATCGTCCCTAATATCAGGGCAGGTACATAGAGTATGATTACAGCAATAATGGCAGGTGTAAGATTATCGAGCAGTTCCAATGCCTCACTCGAATTGGTGGTGACCAGATTCAGAAACATATCGACAGCGATAATGGACTGGCCGAATAAATAAAGTAACACGATCTGAAAGGCTCCGAAGAACAGGAACAGAAATAAGATCCAAAGCATCTTGCCACAATTCCTCGACAAAGTCATCAACAGGTAATAGCAACCGAAAGGTAACAACACATTGGCGACTTTTGCCATAAATGGTAAAGGTTCTGTAAAACAGAGTACCATATTAGGTACTATCAAGATAAACAGGAACAGATAAAACAGATGTTCCTGATTCTCCAACCAATTCTTTATATTCTTAAAAAGCTTCATTGATGTTAAATATAAATCCGGTCTGGTGTTTGCCAAACCCTAAATCCAAACGTACATTTACTCTCTTCTTAAACTCCCAACGATAACCGAAACCATAGTTAGGCAGAATGTGTTTCGGGGTGAACTCGGAGAATCGTGGAAAAATCGTTCCCGCTCCTGCCCATACTGCCACTCCATTCCGCTTCCATACGTGTTGACGGAGTTCTATTTGTGCATCCATAGCACACTTGTCCCGATAGCGTCCTTCATAATATCCGCGCATGGAGTAAGAGCTTCCCAGCGTTGCCATCAAGCCCCAGGGAGTATCTCCATAAGTAAGCAATGTGTGGAATTGCCCTGCCAGTACTCCGCCCTTCCATACCGGTTGATAATAGCTGGTAGTGAGTTCTGTGCTGCTAAACGCATATTTATTACCGAGAAAAGACGGACTGAACCTTTGGTCTATCCGCAAGTAATAGCCATGATATGCATTGGTCAGGAAGTCACGAGAATCATAAAGGAGGGAAAGTCCTAGGCTGGTATTGGTAGTTCGCACGGCCATTCCTTCCCATAGTTCCGGTTTCTCAAAATTCCGTCCGTCGATATAATCGAATACGGCCATCGGTCCGATGTAGAAATTCTTTGCCAGCCGGAACATAAAATCGACTTTCACCTGTGCCTGAAAACGTTTATAATCACTTTCGTTATCAGAGTTCGCTCCATTGTCATATCCCTGTCCCCAATACAGGCTGGGGAAAGAATAGAAATACAAATTGTAATTCAACCGGTATTTATCTTGCGGGAACAAATGGTTTCCACGAACTCCCAACAGATAGAAGCCGACCGTCGACACATCTCCGTAAAGAGAGACATTGGAAGGAGGAAGAAGCGAATCAATCCGATCGGTGCGATATAATCCGGCTGCCACCAGTCCGAGTCCGAACTTGGTATCACTGGAATAGTGAGGGCCGCCTATCACACTGAAATCAAACTTTTTATTCTTTTTTTCCTTATTGGCATCATTGAAATAATCAAGAAACTTCTTAAAGAAGCTGCGCTTCGCCGGAACAGAATCTTCAATAGTTACAGGTATAGAATCCTCCGGCAGTTCAATTATTGTAGAATGCAGTTGCGCGCCCAATGGGGTTTGTGTCAATAACAAAATCGCGAATATGATTAGCCTGTTCTGTCTAGTATCCATAATCATAAGAAGTAGAAAACATTGCGGACAAAGTTAGTTTCAAACTTCTTATAAAAACAGAGATTTAGGCGTTTTTGTTGTTCCGGATTTCCTTTTTAACGTTTTAAAAGTCTTATAAATTCGTCTACATCCTCCTTTGTGGCATCAAAAGAAGGTTCAATGCCTCCGATACACAAAGCGGAAAAAGAATAAAAAACGAGAATCTCCAAAGTCCTGACCGTTCCGTCATTCCTCCGGAGACTCTTCTGTTCCCGTTAAAGCGTCAGACTCTTTTAGCCAATATAAACATTCACACAGAGATATACATAAAGTTCTTCATCGCACTGATCGAACTCTATTTTGCTCTCTCTTGACAACCACCCCAAAGCGGCACCCAGCTCTTTATCTTTCAGCCCGGATTTTCTCTTCAAAAGTCCATAGCTCCACTTCTCATTATTGCTAAGCAGTTGCCAAACCTTACCGGCATTCACACCGATTTCATTTTTGTTCATTTTTCTAGAGTTATTAAGAGGTTTAATACATTAGGTTAAGATTTCGCCGATAAAGATAACAAAAGGATATCGCAATTGTTTATACATCTTCACTAGAAAGTTGTTACAGAATTAATTTTAACATAAAAGCGGTGATGTGTCCTGACACAAAGGCGTTATTAGCATATGTTAAATTAGAACTTTTCTTTGCAGCCATCTGTTATTACATAAAAATCAATCCTAAACCAATTACAGCTATGGCAAAAAAAATAGCAGAACAGTTGATAGATACTCTGGTAAAATCCGGAGTTGAACGCATCTACGCCGTAACAGGCGACAGTCTGAATGAAGTAAACGAAGCAGTCAGAAAAAACGATCAAATAAAATGGATACATGTGCGCCACGAAGAAACAGGGGCGTATGCCGCTGCGGCAGAAGCACAACTGACCGGTCGCCCGGGATGCTGCGCGGGAAGTAGCGGGCCGGGACATGTTCATCTGATTAACGGCTTGTATGACGCACACCGATCCGGCGCACCGGTAATCGCCATCGCCTCTACAATTCCTACCGGAGAGTTCGGTACGGAATATTTTCAGGAGACGAATACCATCAAACTTTTTAACGATTGCAGTTATTATAATGAAGTAGCCACTACTCCCACACAATTTCCACGTATGCTCCAGTCGGCCATACAAACAGCTGTCACCCGCAAAGGGGTGTCCGTCATCGGGCTTCCGGGTGACTTGGCAAAGGCTTCTGCCGTTGCTGTCGACTCGTCGGTTATCAACTATCCTGCCCCACCGGAAGTTTGTCCGTCGGAAGAAGATCTGGCTCAATTAGCCGACATGTTAAACAAACATACACGCATCACTCTTTTCTGCGGCATCGGTTGCCGGGGAGCTCACGAGGAAGTGATTGCGCTTTCCGAGAAGCTGAACGCTCCGGTTGTATATACTTTCAAAGGAAAGATGGAGGTGCAATATGAAAATCCGTATGAAGTGGGTATGACCGGATTGCTGGGAATGCCGTCGGGCTATTACAGTATGCATGAAGCCGAAGTGCTTCTCATGCTCGGCACCGACTTTCCATATTCCGCTTTCTTGCCGGATGACATAAAGATAGCACAGATTGACATAAAGCCCGAACGTCTGGGACGTCGAGCAAAGGTTGATATCGGACTTTGCGGTGATGTTAAACTTAGCATCCAAAGTTTATTGCGTATGCTGAATCCGAAGACGGATGATTCGTTCCTGTTGAAACAACTCAAAAGATATGAAGGAGTAAAGAAGGATCTGGCTGCTTACACGGAAGATAAAGGCGATGTAAATAAGATTCATCCCGAATATGTGATGTCTGAAATAGACAAACTAAGCTCGGACGATGCTGTGTTCACAGTAGATACAGGAATGACTTGTGTATGGGGAGCGCGTTATCTGCAAGCGACAGGCAAACGCCACATGCTGGGATCTTTCAATCATGGTTCTATGGCAAATGCTTTGCCGCAAGCCATCGGTGCCGCACTAGCTTATCCGGATCGTCAGGTAGTGGCACTTTGCGGAGACGGCGGATTGTCTATGACTTTAGGAGATTTGGAAACAGTTGTCCAATATAAGTTGCCGATCAAAATCATCGTATTCAACAACCGCTCACTGGGAATGGTGAAGTTGGAAATGGAAGTGGACGGACTGCCGGACTGGCAAACAAATATGCTGAATCCCGACTTTGCCCAAGTGGCTGAAGCAATGGGAATGGCAGGGTTTAATGTCAGCGATCCGGAAGAGGTGTTGACTACCTTACTTAATGCATTCGAACTGGATGGTCCGGTACTTGTCAATATCATGACTGATCCGAATGCACTGGCCATGCCTCCGAAAATTGAATTCGGACAAATGGTGGGTTTTGCACAGTCGATGTACAAGTTGTTAATCAACGGTCGCTCACAAGAAGTTATTGATACCATCAATTCTAACTTTAAGCATATACGGGAGGTATTTTAAGTTATTCTCTTTTTAAGATCTTCAATACCTCTCCCAAAGTATGACTTACTATTATTGCTAATCGCAATAAGGTAAGTCATACCTTTTTATAGTCTATTTTATAGTCTATCTTGAAGTGGAAATCATTTTATTTTCTTATGTTTGCAATTATCAAAATGGCTATCATTCCTTTTGCCACATTAATGATTTTATTGACTACATTCATATCTAAAAGTGATCTTAGGGATGTTCAGATATTCTTCTATGGAGGAATCATTGTCATCACCGGGACAACTTTACTTATTTACATCATTCTTCATCTAAAAAAGCAATGGTATGGCACAGAAGCATAACCTCACCATTCAAGTCGTATCCATTATCGGGGGAATCCTGACGGCTATTTTCTTTCTGGGATTTCTGGCACTTGCCAGAATCATTCAATCCGAGATTTCCAGTCTGGTTATAGGAACTTTGTTAATCATTACTACATTAATAATCAGCCGCGTCGTTATCCGGCCTTTTCTGGATGCAATGAACATCACTTTATATATAGCAGGATGCGTATTGGCAGGCTTTGGCATGAGTGCTAATATTCATGCCCTCTTCTTTATACTTATAATAATCAGTATACTCACTTTCTTTTTATCGAGAGGATTCATTCTCCCCTTTCTTTCAGTCATTCTGTTTAATATATCTTTATTTGGAGAAGTTGCCTATGTCTTTTCTTCATTTTATCCCCTGCAAATAGCAGTAATCCCTATCCTCGGAGCATTTCTATTTATCAATGCTTTCGAAAAGCTGTTTGAGGGTACAGAGACGAAAAATTACTTTTCCAAATACAGACCATTTCATGCCGGTTTATTTATATCCAGTATCGTCTCACTGGGAGGATTATCAATCAGCGACCTGGTATCGGAAACAAATAGCTGGCTCGTATCGGGCATATTGTCCGTTTATATATGGGTAGGACTTCTCATCATGATTCAACAAATCATACAGGTCATGAAAGGGGATAATCCTGTGAATCAGGTTGGTATCTATATTCTTTGTATTATCATTTGTCTGCCTACCGTATTTGCTCCTTATTTATCCGGTAGTTTGCTACTGATTTTAATATGTTTTCATTATGGTTATAGAGCAGAGTGTGCCGCTGCACTCCTTCTCTTTATCTATGCCGTTTCCAAATACTATTATGATTTGAATTTGAGCCTGCTCACCAAATCCATTACGCTTTTCTTCATCGGAATTGCATGTATTACAGCCTGGTATTTCTTCACTCAAAAAAGAACAAGACATGAAAAAATATAGCCGAATATTGATTATCGTAAACCTGATATTGTTACTAGGGTATTTCAACTGGTCGGTTTATAAGAAAGAGCAAATCTTGAAAGACGGACGGTTGGTTTTGTTACAGTTAGTTCCTGTCGATCCCCGCTCTCTTATGCAAGGAGACTATATGAGACTTAACTACCAGGAAGCCTCATCAGCTCCGGTAGACGAACAAACTGCCACACGCGGTTATGCCGTACTTCGAACTGACAGTAATCAGGTAGGAGAAATAGTGCGACTGCAAAATACTTTAGAACCTGTAAACAGTGATGAACTGGTCATCAAATATAAAATAGTACATCACAGGCTCTTCCTCGGTGCCGAATCTTTCTTCTTCGAAGAAGGACAGGATACCCTTTATCAAAAAGCCGTATATGGCGGACTGAAAGTGAATGATAAAGGACAAAACTTACTTGTAGGACTGTATGATAAGGACTTTCATCGTATTCAATCCGATAAATAAATAATAATCAAGTAGGAGCATGAGGATTAAAAGAGATTCTTTTAAGTTTCAGAACAGTTTATAACAAAAAAGTCGCTTTCGGTAAACCGAAAGCGACTTCTATATTCATTCTGCGAAAGCCGGAATTACATCATTCCACCCATGCCTCCCATTCCGGGAGCACCCATCGGCATTTCTGGCTTATCTTCCTTCTTTTCTACGATTACACATTCAGTAGTCAGGAACATACCAGCGATAGAAGCTGCATTTTCCAAAGCTACACGAGCAACCTTAGCAGGATCTACCACACCGGCAGCGTGCAAGTTTTCGTAAACATCCGTACGGGCATTGTAACCGAAGTCACCCTTTCCTTCACGTACTTTCTGAACAACTACAGCACCTTCTTTACCGGCATTAGCTACAATCTCACGAAGCGGTTCCTCGATGGCGCGTTTGATGATACCGATACCGGTTGTCTCATCAGCATTGTCACCTGTCAGACCTTCCAAAGATTCGATGGCACGGATGTAAGCTACGCCACCACCCGGAATAATACCTTCTTCAATAGCAGCACGGGTTGCACGCAATGCGTCATCTACACGGTCTTTCTTTTCTTTCATTTCCACTTCAGAAGCAGCACCTACATAGAGAACAGCTACACCACCTGACAATTTAGCCAGACGTTCCTGCAATTTCTCGCGGTCATAGTCAGACTTAGTTGAAGCAATCTGAGCTTTGATCTGTTCGCAACGTTCTTTGATGTTGGCTTTGTCACCTGCACCGTTTACGATTGTTGTATTGTCTTTAGAAACAGTAACCTTGTCGGCAGTACCCAACATTTCGATGGTAGCCTGTTCCAGTTTCAAACCTTTTTCTTCACTGATAACAACACCACCTGTCAGGATAGCAATATCTTCAAGCATTTCTTTACGACGATCACCGAAGCCCGGAGCCTTCACTGCACAAATCTTCAATTGAGAACGCAGACGGTTTACTACCAATGTAGTCAACGCTTCGCTATCTACATCTTCTGCAATTACCAACAAAGGACGACCTGTCTGTACAGCCGGTTCAAGGATAGGCAAGAAATCTTTCAGGTTAGAAATCTTCTTGTCGTAGATCAGGATGTAAGGTTTCTCCATCTCACATTCCATCTTTTCCGTATTTGTTACGAAATAAGCCGACAAGTAACCACGGTCGAACTGCATACCTTCCACTACGCCGATGGTAGTATCAGTACCCTTAGCTTCTTCGATAGTGATAACACCGTCTTTAGAAACTTTACGCATAGCGTCAGCAATCAATTTACCGATTACCGGATCATTGTTTGCAGATACAGTGGCCACTTGCTCGATCTTGTCATAGTTGTCACCTACTGTTTCAGCTTGGTTCTTGATTGATTCCACCACTTTGGCAACAGCCTTGTCGATACCGCGTTTGATATCCATCGGGCTAGCAC